>Ga0164298_10000026_pt1 | contig 87043 bp, 53 predicted proteins | sample Whisoiple_216_MG_FD_109713 | JGI IMG/M metagenome (GOLD analysis project Ga0164298, IMG submission 109713) | Unamended control soil microbial communities from upstate New York, USA - Whitman soil sample_216_MG | ecosystem: Environmental > Terrestrial > Soil > Agricultural land ...
GATACCGAGACACATCGCCCACGTCCGGCGCGTGTCCGTGGTCGGCGTGACGGTCAGCAGCTCCTCGGCCCGGCCGCGGTGGGCACCGCTGGCGACCAGGTTCGCGGCGAAGAGGACGAACAGGGGCGCGAAGAACGCGGCGCCGATGAAGACCGTGCCGTACCAGTAGCCTGCGTGCCGGCCGCCGGTCGCACTGTCGAGCGCGGAGGTCACGATGACGACGACGGGCACCAACCACAGCACGGGATGCCGGGCGAGGCGACGGGCCTCCCGGCCGGCCAGTGGCGCCAGGCGGTGGGAGACGCGGTGGGAGACGGAGTCCGCGGTGGTCATGACCGGGTGACCGCCGGCTCGGGTTCGCCCACGAGCAGCAGGTACGCGTCCTCCAGTGTGGGCGGGATCAGCTCGGCGCCCCCCGGCGGGTCGCCGACGTTGCGGAAGGCGCCGTCGCCGGTGCGCCATGCCGCGAGCGCGGCGGGCGAGCGCCGCGTGTCCGTCCACACGCGACCCTCGGCCTGGGCCGTCAGCTCGGTGGGGGTGCCGGCGAACCGGGCCCTCCCGTGGTGGATCACGGCGATCCTGTTGCACAGTGCGGTGATGTCCTCGGTCTGGTGACTGGACATGACCACCGTGCGCCCCTCGCCGGCCTGGGAGATCATCTCCCGGAACCGCAGCCGCTGCTCGGGGTCGAGGCCGACCGTCGGCTCGTCGAGGACCAGCAGGTCGGGATCGCCCAGCAGGGCCTGGGCCAACCCGACCCGGCGGCGCATGCCGCCGGAGAGTGCCCGGATCCGCTTCGCGCTGACCGACGCCAGCCCGGTCAGCGCGATGACCCGGCGGACCTCGTCGTGCCGGGGTCGCCGGTCGGTCATCTCCTTCAGGATCGCGACGTAGTCGACGAACTCGAAGACCGTGAACCCGCGGTGGAAACCGGCGTCCTGCGGCAGGTAGCCCAGGCGCTCGCGGATCCGGGTACGGTCCTCGGGTCGCGTCGGGTCGCGGCCCAGCAGGGTCACCGTGCCCCGGTCCGGGGCCAGCACGGTGGCGATCGTCCGGAGCAGGGTCGTCTTTCCCGCCCCGTTCGGTCCGAGCAGTCCGGTCACCCCCCGGCCGGCTTCGAGGTCGACGCCGTCCAGCGCCCTCGTCCGGCCGAAGGACCTGGTCACGCCGTGCACGCGTACCGTGGTCATGCGCTTCTCCCCAGCTTGGTCGTGACGGTGTGACGGGTGAGGGCGAGCCAGGCGCCGCCGAGGACGGCCACGGCAAGCCAGCAGAGCTGTGCCCCGGCGCCGAAGGCGACATCGAGGTGACCGGCGACGGCGGCCGGGGCGGTCACCAGCACCCACGCCGACGCCACGACACCGACCGCGACGACGGGCGGCACGCGGGCGGTCAGCGCCAGCGCGGCGCAGGTGAGTCCGGCGGTGGGCAGGAGCCAGCCGGCCGGCCAGTTCGCGCCGGGGAGCGCGAACCCGGCCGCGGCCACGATCGGCACCGTGACCGCCAGGACCGCGGCCGTGCGGATCAGCAGCAGTCGCAGTCCCGAATACGGCGCGGCGAGCCCGATCTCCCGGGTCGGGTCGAGGCCGCCCGCGAAGGCCACCGCGACACCCGCCAGCGGTCCGAGCGGGGCGATCACGAGGAACATCCGCAGGAAGCGCTCGTCGACCTGAGCCGCCGAGGCCGCGAGCGCGAGCACCCCCGCGACGGCCAGCAGCCACGGTCCCCGCAGGGTCGGCGTCGCGGCCACGAGCCGCGCCGTCGCCTCGCCGACGCCGAGCCGGGTCAGCAGCCGTTCGGGCCCGCTCCGGCGGGGTGCGTCGACCCGGTCGACCACCTCGTGCCAGATCGTCTCCGCCCGCCGAGTGTCCACAAAGGACGTGAGACCGTCGCGGCAGGCCGCGCAGCCCATCAGGTGCGCCTCGGCGGACGCGGCCAGGGCCGGCGGGGCAGCTCCCCGTGCGTACCGGTGGATCGCCTCCGGGTCCAGGTGCCAGGTCATGCCGACCTCCCCGTCATGCCAGCCGCTCGCGCAACAGCGCGCGGGCGCGCATCATCCGTGTCTTGACCGTGCCGGGCGGGATGCCCAGCAGCCGGGCGGCCTCCCGGGTCGTCAGTCCATCCAGGACAGTCGCCTGCACGACGGCCCGCAGCTCCGGTGACAGGCTCGTCAGCGCGGCCCCCACGTCGCCGTACTGGACGGCGAGCAGCACGTGCTCCTCGGCCGAGGACTCGACGCCGGCGAACCTCGTCAGCTCGTCGGCCGGCGGCCGGCTTCGCCGCAGCGCGTCGACCAGGCGGCGGATGCCGATTCCCCAGATCCACGCGGCCACCTCGCCCCGGCGGTCCCACCGCCCGGCCGACCGCCAGACCGCCACGAACGTGTCCTGCACGACCTCGTCCACGATCTCCGGCGACGAGCACCGCCGCCCGAGGCGCACCAGCAGCCACGGCAGGTGCCGCCGGTACAGCTCGGCGAACGCCTCCCTGTCGCCGTCGGTCACCGCCGCGAGGAGCTGGGCGTCCTCCCGCGGATCGGGTGGTCGTGTCAGCATGCGTGACCTTCCGGTACCCCCACCTCGGGATACAGGGTCACCCACTGGCCGGCGCACGGCGAGAGGTCGAGGTAGCTCCCATCCACGGGTAGTTGGTCGCACCGAGCGGGCCGAACGGTTCACGGACCGGTCCGACCGTGATCTACTGGGCGATCCAGCCGCGGGCGAGACCTGGCACGATGTCGGACGGGAGATCATCGAGTGGCCGTGAACTGGTGCTACGGCAACGCCGCCGAGGACACGAGGGACAACCGCGGCTGGCTGCTCGGCCACTTCGTCGACCCGGCCGAGGGCGTACGCCACAGCACGGACGTCGAGGTCAAGTGGGCGACCCACCCGGCCGGCGAGCAACGGCACGAGTGGACGTCCGGCGACCAGCGGACCACGCTCCTGGTCCTGGTCCACGGTGAGTTCCGCGTCGACCTGACCGAAGGCAGCAGGGTGCTGTCGAAAGAGGGCGACTACGTCCTGTGGGGACCGGGCATCGACCACTCGTGGGAAGCCCTGACCGACACCGTCGTGATGGCGGTCCGCTGGCCGTCGGCGACGTGAGGGCCGCGCTCAGCCGAGCGCCTCGACCAGCAGGTGCGCGGCCACCGACGCGCCGTCGGTGCGGGTTCTGGCGCCCAGGGCCGTCGCGCGTGCCCGGGTCTCGGGTGCCATCGCCGTCCTGACCGCGACGCCCAGGGCCTCGATGGTCGGCGCCGGACCGTCGGGGACCGCGCCGACGCCCAGTTCGGCCACCTGGCCGGCCCAGTACGGGTTGTCCGCCACCGGGAGAGCCACCACCACCTGCGGCACGCCCGCCCGCGCGGCCGCCAGCGTCGTGCCCGCGCCGCCGTGGTGGACGACGACGGCCACCCTGCCGAACAGGCGCTGCTGGTTGACCTCACCGATGGCGAAGCAGTCGTCCCAGTCGTGCACCAGTTCCGCCCAGCCGCCGGGGACGAGCGCGCGGTGGCCCTGGGCGCGGATCACGTGGATGGCGCTGTCGACGATGTCCGGCGACGGGCGCACACTGCCGAAGCCGACGTACACCGGCGGCTCGCCACCGGCCAGGAACGTCTCCAGCTCGGGCGGGAGCGGGCGTTCGTCCGGCAGGGTCCACGCACCCGTCTGTGTCACGTCCAGGTCGGGGATCGTCCGCCACGGCCCCAATGCCGAGTCCGCCGCCAGCCACGGCCGGTCGGTGTAGACGTGGTCGCGCACGTTGTCCACCGGCGCCAGCCCGAGCGATGCCCGGTGGCCGTTGAGCGTCTCGGCGAACTGCTCGTTCACCTGGCGGGCATCCAGCTCCCACCGCGCCAGGTTGTCGGCCACCGTCGGCTGCGGCCAGCCCGGCCGCGGTGGCGGCGCATGGTGCGGCGACGGCAGGTTGACCGCCGAGTAGCTCACGTACACGTAGTGGATGCCCGCGGCCTCGGCCACCGACCGCGCGCCGATCTGCGCCAGGCCGGCCGCCACCAGCGCGTCACATCCCTGCGCCGCCGTGGGGAAGATCTCGAACTGGGCGTGCACCAGCTCGGTCCGGTACCGGGACAGGTCCGCCGCCGACGGCGGAGCCGTCCCGCCGATCAACGAACGCATCGCCGGCCCGACCGGCACCAGCTCAATCCGCTGGCCCGCCAACCGTTCCACGAACTCGGGGTCGGGCGGGGCACACATCCGCACCGCCACACCGAGCTCCCGTAGCCGCACCGCGAGTGCCACCAACGGTTCGACGTCGCCCCGCGTTCCGTACGTGGACAACAGCACCCGCATCCCGTGTCCTCTTTTCCCTACACGATGTCGATGTCTGCCTCTTTGTGCATCGCTGAGGCCGTCGACGCTCCCTCCGGCTGGAGAACGTCGCGGTAACTACGGTAAGTGTCAGCGTGCCGGCCCGGGGCCGTCTGTGCCCGGCGAGACCCGCGCGGTCTCGATCCTCGACGATCTGAGAGTTGGTCGATGCGTAGTTCGCCCACCCCCGATGTCTCGATCATCTTGCCCTGCGCCGGGTTCGGCACGCGCTTCGGGGCGCCGTACTCGAAGGAGCTGCACTGTCTGGCGCCCGGCGTCACCGTGCTGGACCGCAGCCTGGAGGCCGTCGTCGAGCTGGTCGCGAGCGGACTCAGCGTGCGCCTGGTCGTCGTGTTCGGGACCCACAAGCTCGACACGGTGCGGTATCTGGCGCGTTACGCCGACACCTTCCAGCTCGTCTTCGTCTACCAGCACCACTCGTCCGAACCGGGGCTCGACGGGGCGATCCGGTCCGCCCTGCCGATGACACAGGGGCCGGTGGCCCTCGTCCTGCCGGACATCGTCGTCACCGGCGCGGACAGTGCCAGCAGCCTGCTCGCCGCGTTGCGCCGGACGGAGGTGGCGGGGTGGAGCGTCGTGGCCGCCGAGGAACGGGACCCCGACACCCTGCGGCAGATGGGCGCGCTCGCCGTGGCCGAGGAGGACGGTGTCGTGACGGTCTCGGCGGCCGCCGAGAAACCGGCGGATCCCTCGGACTTCAACGCGTTCTGGGCGATGGTGGCGGTCACCGAGGACAAGGCACACCGGTTGCCCGACGTGGTCACGAAAGGAGTGGACAGCCCGCTGCCCGGTGCGGTCGCGCTCATGGTGGAGCGAATCGTCAACTACAACACCGCCGCGAGCTGACCGCCCCCGGTGGACGGTTTGCACTTTGCCGGGTCGAGACGGAGGACTTTCGGGCAGACCTGGGTGACCACGACTCGTGGTCACCCAATCGCGTGGTGTTAACTGTCCTGACAGACACAAGCGTTCCCCCGACCACGGTGCGACGGCACAACGCAGTACCGGTTCGCCCGCCCCGTCCGGAAGGCCGTCCTCGATGCAGGTGTCCGTCCCCCTGTCGTCCGGCCAACAGCGCCTGTGGACCCTGTGCCAGCTGCACGACGCCGGTCCCGCCTACAACGAGGCCATGGCGTTCACCCTGCGGGGCCCGCTGGACCGCGAGGCGATGCGCCGGGCCTTCGACGCCCTCGCCGACCGCCACGAGACCCTGCGCACCCGGTTCGCCGTCGAGGACGGCCGGCCCGTGCAGGTCGTCGAGCCGGTCGGCCACGGCTTTCCCTTCACCGTCACCGACCTGACCGGACGGCCACACGAGATGGCCGAGCTGCGGCGCACCGACCCGGCCGAGGCGTTCGACCTGACCCGTGCCCCGCTGGCCAGGGCCCGGCTGCTGGCCGACGGCGACGAGCACCACGTGCTGCTGATCACCGTCCACCACACCATCTTCGACGGCTGGTCCCGCACACTGTTGTTGCGCGAGCTGGGAATCCTCTACGCGGCCGCGATCAGCGGCGGTTCGGCGTCCCTTCCGGAGGCGCGCCCCTACCGCGAGCATGCCCTCGCGCAGCGGGAATGGCTCGCCGGCGCCGGGCCGGCGCCGCACGAGGCGTACTGGCGCGCGCGGCTCGACGGCGTGGCGCCGGTGCTGGAGCTGCCCGGCGACCGGCCTCGTCCGGCCCGGCAGGACCACCGCGGCGCCCGGGTGCCGGTCGCGCTCGGACCGGAGCTGACCGCGGCGGCGAAGGCCCTGGCGCGCGAGCACGGCGTCACGCCCTACTCCACGATCCTGACCTGTTGGTTCGTGCTGCTGTCAGGGCTTTCCGCGCAGACCGACATCGTCGTGGGGGTGCCCACCGCCAACCGCGGCGGCGGTGGTGAGTACCCCGACACGATCGGATTCTTCGTCAACACCCTCGCCGTGCGTGCCGAACTGGGTGGCTCCCCCACCGGCGCCGTCCTGCTCAAGCAGGTCCGCGCGGCGCTGCGGGGCGCGATCGACCACGTCGACCTGCCGTTCGAGCGGGTCGTCGAGCTGGTGAACCCGCCGCGCAGCCCGGCGCACACCCCGTTGTTCCAGACGATGTTCGCCTGGGTGCCCACTCTGCACGATCTCCTGGAACTTCCGGGCGTGGCCGTCGAGCCGCTCGAGGTCGAGTACGCCCCCGCGAAGTTCGACCTCGCGCTGAACCTCGCCGACGAGGACGACGAGATCGTCGGGCACCTCGACTACGCCGTCGCCCTCTTCGACCGGGCCACGGCACAGCGGTACGCCGCCTACCTCGTCCGGGTGCTCGAACAGCTGGTCGCCCGGCCCGACGCCGCGACGGCGAGCTACGAACTCCTGGACGACGCCGAACGCCGCGAGATCCTCTCGGCCTGGAGCACCGGCCCCCGCCCGAACCGGCGTCGCGGCGGCCTCGTCGAACGGTTCACCGCGCACGCGGACGCCACCCCGGCCGCCCCGGCGCTCGTCTGCGACGGACGGTCCCTCACCTACGGCGAGCTGGACCGCCGCACCACGAGACTGGCGAACGCCCTGGGCGCCCGCGGCGTCGGACCGGGCGACATCGTGACGGTCCACAGTGGACGGTCGGTCGAGCTGGTCGTCGCCGTGCTGGGCGTGCTGAAGGCCGGTGCCGCCTACCTCCCGCTCGACCCGGCCCAGCCGCCCGCCCGGCGGGCGGCGATGATCGACGACGCGCGGCCGGCGCTCGTGTTGGGCGACGACGACGTCCGCGCGCTCGAAGCCGACGGCGACACGACCAGGAGACCGGTCACGACCGGACCCCGGGAGACGGCCTACGTCATCTACACCTCGGGTTCGACCGGCCGCCCGAAGGGCGTCGCCGTGACCCACCACAGCGTGCTCGCCCTGTTCGACCAGTGGCTCGACCGCTTCGGCGCGACACCGGGCGAGGCGACCTCGGCGTGGTCGAGCATCGGCTTCGACGCCTCGGTGCACGAACTGCTGCTGCCCCTCACGACCGGCGCGGTGCTGCACGTGGTGCCCGAGGAACTACGGGCCGACCCCGCGGCGCTGATGGCGTGGCTGGCCGAACACCGTGTCGTACAGGCCTTTCTGCCGCCCGCGTACGTCCGGTGGATCGACGAGGACCCCGCCAGGGTGGCCGGGCTCGCGCTGCGGCAGGTCCTCACCGGCGTCGAACCACTGCCGGAGGCCGCGCTCGCCCGGTTCGCCGCGGCCCTGCCCGGACTGCGGATCTGCTTCGGCTACGGACCGACGGAGACCACGCTCTACGCGACCGCCCACGTCGACCCCGAACCACTCGACCGCCCGGCCCCGATCGGGCGGCCGCTGCCCGGGTCGCGGATGTACCTGCTCGACGAGCGGCTGCGTCCGGTACCGCCGGGCGTGGCGGGCGAGGTCTACCTGGCCGGCGACTGCCTGGCGCTCGGGTACCTCCACCGGCCGGGGCTGACCGCGCAGCGGTTCGTGCCCGATCCGTTCGCGCCCGGCGAGCGGATGTACCGCACGGGCGACCTGGCCCGGTGGCTCGCGGACGGCGAGGCCGAGTACGCCGGCCGCCGTGACGACCAGATCAAGCTGCGTGGTTTCCGCATCGAGCCCGGCGAGGTGACGGCCGCGCTGCTGGCCGTCCCCGGGGTCCGCGAGGCCGCCGTGCTGGTGGACCGCGATGGCGAGCCCCGGCTCGTCGCCGGTGTCGTGGGCGGCGGCGGCCGGACCCCGTACGAGTGGCGTGCCGCGCTGGCCGACCGGCTGCCGGACTACATGATCCCGTCCGTGTTCGCCGAGTTCGACCGGTTGCCGCAGAGCCGCAGCGGCAAGCTCGACCGCGACGCCGTACTGGCGCACGCCCGGGCGAGCGCGCCCGCGGCGGTCAACACCGCCGCCCCGCGCGACCACGTGGAGCTGGCGCTGCTGCGGATCTGGCGGAACCTGCTGCTGCACCCCGCGATCGGTGTCTCGGACGACTTCTTCGACGTCGGCGGCACGTCGATCTCGGCGATCAAGCTGGCCCACGCCATCGGCGCGGAGCTCGGCCGCGAGCTGCCGATCCGGGACGTCATCCTGCACCCGACCATCGAGGCGCAGGCCGCCCTGCTGCGCACGGAGAGCCCGCCGGAGGGCGGCAGCCTGATCGAGTTCCGTCGCGGCGCGGGCCGGGCCCGTGTGGTCTTCGTGCACCCGGCGGGCGGAACCGCGTTCTGCTACCTGCCCCTGTCCGCCCTGCTGCCGGAGGACGTCGGCGTCGTCGGGCTCCAGTCACCCGGGCTGAACCCCGGTGAGGAGTCGCTGCCGAGCGTCGAGGCGATGGCCGAGGAGTACCTGCGGCTCGTCGGTCCCCGGTCCGACGAGTCCATCGTCCTCTGTGGACTGTCCTATGGCGGTCTGGTCGCCCACGAGATGGGCCGCCGGCTGGCCGGGCACCACGCGCGCGTCAGCGTCGTCCTGCTCGACACCACCGCCACCGACGACCCCGCCGCCCGTGCGGCGGTCGAACCGGTGCCCGCGGCCGAGTTCCGGGAGAAGCTGGTGCGGTTCAACGGGATGTACCCGGGCATCGAGGACGCGCAGATCGAGCGCTACCACCGCACGTACAACCACAACCGGATGACCGCACGTGCGCACGACCCCGGGGAGTCGTCGGCGCGGGTGGTGTTCGTGCAGGCCGCAGGCGAGGACGCGGTCCCCGGCACCGAGCGGTTCTGGCGGCGCCGCGCCCGCGGCGGGTTCGAGGTGGTTCCCGTCGACTGCGGGCACTGGGACATGCTCGAAAGCGCCGCGTTGCCACGGGTGGCCGAGCTGATCACGGCCGAGCTGGCGGACCGATGACGTCGATCGCCCGCCGCGTGCACGAGCGCGCCCTGCGGCACCCGGACGCCGTCGCCGTGTCCGACGGCCCCCGCCTGCTCACCTACGCCCAGCTGGACGCCGGCGCCGCGGCCGTCGCGGAGTCCTTGTCCCGCAAGGGGGTCCGGCCGGGCGACGCGGTCGCCGTCGGCCTGCCGCGCTCGGCGGAGCTGGTACTCGTCATGCTGGGCGTGCTGCGCCTCGGCGGCCAGGTCGTGCCGCTGGACCGGCAGAGCCCGCCCGCGCGCCGCGACGTCATCCTCGCCGACGCCGGCGCTGCCTCCGTCGTCCACGACGGGCTGCCGGGCCTGCCCCCGCTGACCCCGGCCGAACTCCTGGCCGGGACCGTGGACGCCGGCGCGCCCGCCGAGCCCGCGCCCGCGTCGTTCCTCTTCTACACCTCCGGCACGACCGGCCGGCCCAAAGGCGTCGAGGTGCGCGACGCGGGGGTGCTCCGGCTCGCCGAACCCGGCTGGCTCGACCCCGGCACCCGCTTCGCCTGCCTGGCCAACCCCGCGTTCGACGCCATCAGCTTCGAGGTGTGGGTGCCGCTGCTGACCGGCGGCACGTGCGTCGTCCTCGACGACGACACCCTCCGGGACCCGCGGGCGTTCGCCGACGCGCTGGTCCGCGAACGCGTCGACACGATGTTCGTCACCGCCACCCTGTTCAACGCGGTCGCGGAGACCGTGCCGCACAGCTTCGCCACCGTGCGGCGGGTGCTCATCGGCGGCGAGCAGCTCAACGCGCCACTGGTCCGCCGCTGGTACCGGGCCAACCCGGACGCGCCGACCCGGCTGCAGAACGGCTACGGCCCGACCGAGACGACGACGTTCGCCCTGAGCCACCTCATCCCGCGGGACTTCGACGGCGACGTGGTGCCGATCGGCCGCCCCCTGCCGGGCACCGGCGCGGTCGCGGTGACCGACGACGACCGCGTGGCGAGCGAGGGCGAGGTCGCCGAGCTGTACATCTCCGGGGCCGGGGTCGCCGCCGGCTACCGCGGCCTGCCCGCGGAGACCGCGCGCCGCTTCGTCCGGCTGCCCTGGCTCGACGAGGGCCGCGCGCGGTTCTACCGCACCGGCGACCTGGTCCGCGTGCTGCCGGGTGGGCGGTTCGCCTACGCCGGGCGGACCGACCGGCAGGTGAAGGTTCGCGGGTTCCGGATCGAGCCGGGTGAGCTGGAGCAGCGGCTCCTCGCGCACCCGGAGATCCGCCAGGTCCACGTGGCCGTCCGCCGCGCGGCCACGGCCGAGCTGCTCGCCTTCGTCGTGGCCGGCGACCTCTCCTTCGACGCCCTCGAAGCACACCTGGCCGCGACCGTGCCGTCGTACATGCGGCCGCACCACGTGTTCCGCGTCGAGGAGCTGCCCAGGAACGCGAACGGGAAGGTCGACGAGGCCGCGCTGCTCGCGGGTGGGCACCCGCCGTGGCGGCCGGCCGCCGGCGGTGCGGCGACGCCGTGGGAACGCGAGGTCCTGGACGTCGTCGCGGACGTCCTCGGCATCCCGGACGTCCGGCCCGGGGACACGTGGCTGGGGTCGGGGGGCGACTCGCTCAAGGCGTTGCGGCTGCGGTTCGCGATCCGCGAACGCTGGGGCGCGGACCTGGCGCCCTCGGTGGTGCGGCGCGGCACCTTCGCCGACCTCGCCGCGGCCGTCTCGGCGGCGGGGCGGGCGGCGTACCCGGCGCCGGACCCGCCGGCGAACGCGACGGCGGCACCGGCCACCAGCGAACAACAGCGGCTTTGGCTGCTGCGGCAACGGAACCCCGCCTCCACCGCCTACCACGTGCCGCTCGCCTTCCTGGTCACCGGCGACGCCGACGTCGACGGCCTGCGCCGGGACGTGCGCGCCCTGGTGGCGCGGCACCCGGCGCTGCGCACCGCGTTCGAGGCGACGCCCGACGGCCTGCGACAGGTGGCGAAGGCGCCGTACGACCCGTGGACCGAGCCGGACGACGACTTCTTCACCGCGCCGTTCGACCTGGCCTCGGGGCGGCTGCTGCGCGCGGCCTGGCGACCGGAGCACGACGGGTCAGGCACGCTTCTGCTGTGCCTGCACCACATCGCGGTCGACGGGTGGTCGCTGAACATCCTCTTCCGTGAACTGTCCGGCGCGCCGCCGCGGCCCGGCACCCACACCCCGTTCGACTTCGCCGGGTGGCAGTCGCGGTGGTTCGCCTCCCCCGGCTACCGCGCCCAGCGGGAGGCGCTGACCGCCCGGCTCGACGACGACGCCGTGCCCACCGGCGAGGCGTCGCTCGCCGGGCGGCTGCGGACCACCACGATCGGGCGCGAGCGCGTCGACGAGTGGGCCGGCGAGCTGGGCCTGACCCGTTTCCAGCTCCTGCTGGGCGTGTTCGCCTGGAGCCTCTACGCGGTGACCGGCCGGACCCGGCCGCGGATCGCCGCGCCGGTGGCCAACCGCCCGGTGCGGGAGTTCGAGGACGCGGTCGGGATGTTCGCCAACACCGTCCGGCTGCCCCTGTCCGTGGACCCGGACGAGGACCCGGGCACCCAGCTCCGCAGGCTCGGCGAGGCGTCGGCCGCGGCCCTGGACCACCAGGACGTCGCGTTCGCCGACCTCGAACCCGCGCAGGCCGCCTTCGACTACCTGTTCGTCCTGGAGAACACCGACTTCGCCGCACTGCGCCTGCCCGGCTGCACGGTCGGTCCACAGTGGATCGAGGCGGCCGACGCCAAGTGCGCGCTCACGCTGTCGGTCGTGGAACGGCCGGACGGCCTCGACTGCCTCTGGGAGTACGGGGAGGGTCACTTCACCGAGGCGGAGGTCGAGGCACTCGGCCAGGTCTTCGCGCGCGCACTCGACGGCACCGCGGCGACCCCGGCCGAGCTGGCCGAGCCGTACCGCCGCGGCCTACCCGACCACGGCCGGGGCGTCGCGGCGGAACTGGCGTGGGACACCGTGGCGGAGGGGTTCGCGCGCCAGGCCGCGCGGACGCCCGAGGCCCCGGCGCTGACCGGCGACACGACGCTGTCCTACGCCGAGCTGGACGCGCACGCGGCCCGGCTCGCCGCCGTCCTGCCCGACGACGCCACCGACGTCGCGCTGTACTTCCGGCCCTCAGCCGAGCACGTCGTCGCGCTCCTCGCGCTCGCGCGCCGCAACATCACCGCCGTGCCACTGGATCCCGGGTACCCGTCCGCGTTGCTGCGTGACGTGCTCGGCCAGGTCCGGCCACGCTGCGTGCTGCTCGCCCCGGACGACGCGGCGGCGTTCGACGCGATCGACACGACCGTCGAACGACGGTTCGTCACGCTCGCGGACGGGCCGGTGCCGGACGTCCCGGCCCGGCACGCCGGACGGCCGCTCTACACGCTGTTCACCTCGGGCTCGACCGGCGTGCCCAAGGGCGTGCGCGTCCCGGACCGCACCCTGGCCAACCTGTTGCAGTGGCAGGACGCGCCGCCCGCGGCGACCCAGCAGTTCTCGATGCTGTCGTTCGACGTGTCGTTCCAGGAGATCTTCACGACGCTGTGCGGCGGCGGTCACCTGCACCTGATCCGCCCGCGGTGGCGCCACGACGTCCCGGCGTTGCTGGCGCGGCTGGAGACCGCCGGGATCGAACGGATCTTCCTGCCCTACGTCGCCCTGCAGCTGCTCGCCGAGCACAGTGTCCGGCTCGGGCGGTACCCGTCGCGGCTGCGGGACGTGATCACCGCGGGCGAGCAGCTGGTGTGCACCCCGGCGATCCGCCGCTGGTTCGCGGGCCTGCCCGGCGCACGCCTGCACAACCACTACGGCCCGACCGAGACCCACGTCGTGAGCGCGCTGACCCTCGACGGCGACCCGGCGCGGTGGCCGGAGCGCCCCGCCATCGGCCGGCCGGTGGCGAACGCGGTGCTGCGGGTCGCCGACACCGCCGGCGCGCCCCTGCCGGCGGGGCAGGTCGGCGAGCTGCTCATCGGCGGGCTCGCGACGAACCGTTGCTACCTCGGCGAACCGGCGGAGGAGAAGTTCGTCGAGCTGCCGCGCCTCTACTACCGCAGCGGCGACCTCGCACACTTCGACCGCGACGGCCTGCTGCACTTCGACGGCCGGGCCGACCGGCAGGTCAAGCTCAGCGGCCACCGCCTCGAGCTGGGCCAGGTCGAGGCGGCGCTGCTGCGGCACCCCGACGTCGTCAACGCGGTCGTCGACGCGGTCCCCGCGCCCGAGGGCCACCGGCTGGCCGCGTTCCTGGAGTGCCGCCGGACACCGACCGCGGCGGAGCTGGCGGACCACCTCGCGCCGCTGCTGCCGCCGCACGCGCGGGTCGACCGGTTCCGGGTCGTGGCCGCCCTTCCGCGCACCCCCAGCGGAAAGCTCGACCGGGACGCCGCCGCGCGGACGCCCGGCGAGGACCTCCAGCGGACGTCCGCGACTCCGTCGAGTGCGCTGGCGGCGCTGTTCGAGGAGGTGACCGGCGCGCCGATCGGTCCGGACGAGACGTTCTTCGCCGCCGGCGCCACCAGCCTGTCGTTGATGCGCTTCCAGCTGCGCTGCGCCGAGGCCGGGTACCGGTTCACCGTGGCCGACCTCTTCGAGCACGTCACGCTCACAGACCTGACGCGGCACCTCGAGAACGCCTCGGTGCCGGCCCGGGTCATCGAGCTCGCCGCGGTGGACGAGCCGGTGGCGATCGTCGGGATGGCGGTCCGGCTGCCCGGCGCACCGGACCTGGCCGCGTTCTGGGACCTGGTCCGCGCCGGCCGCCGCGGCATCGAGGACTTCGACGCCGCCGAGGGTCTGGTCGGCGCGCGCAGCCTGCTGGACCGGCCGCTGGCGTTCGACCCGGAGCACTTCGGGATCAGCCACCGGGACGCCGCGCTGATGGACCCGCAGCAGCGGCAGCTGCTGATGGCGTGCGTCGAGGCGCTGGCCCACGCCGGGGTCGCCGGACCGGCGGGCCGGGTCGGGCTCGTCGCGGGCTGCGGTGAGAACACCTACTTCCAGCGGATGCTGCGCGAGGCGGATCCGGCGGCGCTGCCGGACGGCTTCCAGCTCGCCCTGCACCACGAGAAGGACTTCCTCGCCACGAAGGTCGCCTACCACCTCGACCTGACCGGTCCGGCGCTGACGACCCAGACGGCGTGCTCCAGCTCGCTGGTGGCCGTCCACCAGGCCGCCGGGATGCTGCGTGGCGGCGAGGCGGACGTCATGCTGGCCGGCGGGGTGCTCGTCGACGTCACGCTGGCACAGGGGTACCGGTACCGGCCACAGCACATCTTCTCCCCGGACGGGCACTGCCGGCCCTTCAGCGACGACGCGGACGGCACGGTCGGCGGGAGCGGCGTCGGGGTGGTGGTGCTGAAGCGGCTTGACCGGGCCCGCCGCGACGGCGACACGGTGTACTCGGTGCTCACCGGCTCGGCCGTGACCAACGACGGCGCGGTGAAACAGGGCTACAGCGCGCCGTCCCCGGCCGGGCAGCGGGAGGCCATCCGGGCGGCGCTGCGCCGCGCCGGGCGGTCCGGCGCCGACCTCGGGTACGTGGAGACGCACGGCACGGGGACGCGCCTCGGCGACCCGATCGAGGTCGCGGCACTGCGCGAGGCGATGCCGGACGCGTCGGCCTGCGCGCTTTCCTCGGTGAAGAGCCAGATCGGCCACCTGGGCGCGGCGGCCGGGGTGGTGGGCCTGATCCGCGCGACGCTGGCCGTCCACCACGGCGTGCTCCCGCCGACGGTCGACTTCCGTGCCCCGAACCCGGTTCTGGACCTGGGGCCGTTCCGGGTGCCGACCCGGGCCGAGCCGTGGCCCGCGGGCGGCCGCGTGGCCGGGGTGAGCAGCTTCGGGATCGGCGGGACGAACGCCCACGTGGTGGTGGAGTCGGCCCCCGGTGACGTGCGCGCCACCCGGTATCCCGCGCGGTGCCTGGTGCTGTCGGCGAGCAGCGCCGAGGCGTTGCTCGCCGACGCCGGCCGCGTTGCGGAGTACCTGCGGACGCATCCCGAGTCCTTTGTGGACGTTCTGCGGCACCTGCAGTCGGGCCGGCCAGCAGGCCGCTGGCGCCTGGCGACTGCCTGCGAGGACGCGGCCACCGCGGCCGCATGGCTACGCACGGCCGAACCGCGGGAGGTGCCCGACGGTCCCGCGCCTTCGAGGCAGAGCGCCGACCGCCCGCCCGCCGAGCTCGCCGCCGCCTGGCTGGCCGGGGCGTCCGTAGACTGGGGTCGCTCCCCCGGCCCCGCGCCGTGGGACTTCCCGCCGCCCGCCTTCGCGGTGCGGGACTTCGACTTCCCGCGGCCCCCGGCCGTCGCGCGACGGCCCGAGCGCGACTGGCTGCACCAGCCCACCTGGGTTCGGCTCCGGCGGGCGGCCACCGCCGGCCCCGGCGACCGAGCCGATCGCGTCCTCGTCATCTGTGGTGACGGGCCGTTGACCGCACCGGCCCTCGACGCCGCCTACCGGCGCGTCGTGCGGGTGCACGCCGCCGCTGGGTTCGCCCGCCGCGGACCGGACACCTTCGAGGCCGATCCTGCTGACACGGGGTCCCTGCGCCGGATCCTCGACGCCCTGCCCGCCACCGGGATCGACTGGCTGCACACTCTTCCCCTCGGCATCACCGGGCCCATCGACGAGACGTCCCTCGCCCACGCCGGGTGGGCGTGCGTGGACACCCCGGCCGCCCTCCTGCGGGCCGCCCATGACCGTCCACTCACGACCTGGTGGGTCTCCGCCGGGGCCGCGCCCGCCACCAACCCCGTCACGCGCCCCGAGGCCGGCCTGCTCGCCGGGGTGACCGCCGTCGGCCCGCAGGAGAGCGGGGTGCCCGGCCACTGGGTCGACCTCCCCGACCCCGGGCTGGACGCGCTCGCCGGGCTGCTCACCGGACCGACCCCGCCGGAACGGGTCGCCCTGCGGGGCGGGTTCTGGTGGGCACAGGACAGCGCACCGGTCGCCGCCGGCGAGCCCGTCGTGACCGACGGGACGCACCTCGTCCTCGGCGGCACCGGCGGCATCGGGACGGCCGTCGCCGAGGTGCTGCTGACCCGCACCGCCGGCCGGGTCGTCCTGCTGGCCCGCGAACCCCGCCTGCCCGAGGCCCTCGAACCGTGGGCGGACCGCGTCGACCTGCTCGCCGCCGACCTCACCACCGTGACGGCCGAGGAGATAGCCGCCCGCGTCGACGCCCCGTTGGCGGGAATCGTGCACGCGGCCGGGGTGCCCGACGGCGGTCTCATCGCCACTCGCGGCACGGGCACGCAGGCCGCCAAGCTCGCCGGCGCCCTGCTCGTGGAGCGGCTGATCGAACGGCACCAGCCGGCGTTCGCCGTCTACTGCTCGTCGCTGTCCGCCCAGTTCGGCGGGACCGGCCAGCTGGACTACGCGGCGGCCAACGGGTTCCTCGACGCGCTCGCCCACCGCGACGGCCCCACCGCCCGGCTCTCGATCGGCTGGGACGTCTGGCGCGACACCGGCATGGCCGTCACCGCGCTGCGGACCGATGCCCGGCACCAGGCGCACCTGTCGGTCGGCCTGAGCACCGACGAGGGCCGGCACACCTTCGCCCGCGCGCTGGGCGCCGGGCTGCCGCAGGTCCTGGTCGCGACGACCGGACTCGACGCCGCGCGGGCGTTCCACGAACGCGACGTCACGCCGGGCACGACGGAACCGGCCGCGGACGCCGGGGCGGAGCTGACCGAGGAGGTGCGGGCCCTGCTGGGCGTCGCCGAGCTCGACCCGGACGTGCCGCTGTACGACCTGGGCGCCGACTCGCTGACGCTGCTGGACGTCGTCGTCTCGGTGAAGCGCCTGTTCGGCGTCGAGCTGGATCTCGCCTGGCTCGGGCCGCAGGTCACGATGGCCGCGTTGCTGGCGCGGCTCTCCGTCGCCGACGACGACGGCGGCGGCGAGGTGGTGGTGCAGGTGTGGCGGGAGGGGGCGGGCCGGGACGCCGTGTGCCTCGTGCACCCGGTCGGCGGCGACGTACACGCCTACCGCCCGCTCGTCGAGGCCCTGGCCCCGGAGTTCGGCGTCTGCGTGATCGCCGACCCGGCGCTCCGCCGGCCGGCGCCACCGGGCTGGACGGTGGCCGACCGGGCCCACCGCTACCACGAGGCGCTGCGGACGACGCTCCCCGGCCACACCTGGCAGCTGGCCGGGTGGTCGTTCGGGGCCTGGGTGGCGGCCGGCATGGCCGCCGAGGCCGAGGCGGCCGGGCAGCCCGTGCGCGCACTTCACCTCATCGACCCGCCGCCGCCCGGCGCGAGTGCCGCGGACTACAGCGAAGCGGAGCTGCGGGCGGTGTTCGAGCGCGAGCTGGGCGCCTCCGGGGGCACCGGGGGTGAGCACGCCCGGCGCCTCGCCCGTGCGTGCCGGGCGAACCTGCGGAGCATGACCGGTCACGAGCTGCCACGCCTGTTCGCGACGGAAAGCCACGTCTGGCTGGCCACCGAACCGGAACCCGGCGTGCCGATGGCCGACCGCGGCGGGTGGCGGGCCCTGCTGCCCGAACCGAGCGTGTGGCGTGAGCTTCCCGCCACCCACTACGGCATCGTGCGCCCGCCGCACGCCGCCGCGGTGGCCGCGTCGATCACCCCGACGACCGGAGCCGAGTGACACAGGAGGAACGGAAACCATGGAGCAGTACGAGCTCGACGCGGTCAGGCGGATCACGACGCGACCACCGCGCGACCACCGGACGTTGGCGGTGCGGGGCCTGACCCCGGTGATCGGCGCCGAGGTCACCGGCCTCGACCTGTCCCGGGAGCTGACCGAGGAGCAGCTGGCGGAGCTGAGGACGGCCTTCCTGGATCACCACGTGCTGGTGTTCCGCGACCAGGACATCACCGCAGAGGACCACAAGCGGCTGGCCGCGAGCTTCGGCGAGCTGCGCCCGGTCAACCCCCCGCCCGAGCACGGCGACCCGTACGTCCTGGAGGTCGCGACCACGGCCGAGGCGGTCAACGTGTTCGGCAACGGCTGGCACGCCGACGGCACCGCGGACGCCGAGCCGTCGCTCGGCTCGATGCTCCACATCACGCGGCTCCCCGAGCCGGGCAGCGGCGGGGACACCCTGTTCGCGAACATGCACCTCGCCTACGACATGCTGTCGCCGAAGATGAAGGAGCTGCTGTCGGGGCTCACCGCGGTGCACGACGGCGCACACGCCTTCCGCGGCCACAAGATCCCCGCGAACTACGAGCCCCCGGTCAGCGAGCACCCCGTGGTGGTGCGGCACCCGGAGACCGACCGGCCGTTGCTGTACGTCAACCCGGCCTACACCTCGCACATCCCCCAGCTGTCGGCCGACGAGAGCCGCGCGGTGCTCGACCTGCTGTTCTCGTTCGTGCCGAACCGGCCGATGCTGGCGTGCCGGGTGCGCTGGGCGCCGAACACGCTGGTGTTCTGGGACAACCGCTGCGTCCAGCACCACGCGACCTACGACTACTACCCGCACACCCGCTACGGCACCCGCGTCGCGATCAACGGCGGCCCGCCCAAGGGCTGACGCGGTCGACGGCGAGGAGGAACATGCTCGACGACGTGATGGGGGCGCTCGACGCCGTCCTGCCCCGCCTGGCGGCGGTCACCGGCACCCCCGGGGTCGCCGTCGCGGTGGCGACGAGCACCGAGTTGCGCACGACCGCGACCGGGTTCGCCGACCTGGCCGCGGGCGTGCCGATGACCGCCGAGACGGTGGCACCGGCGGGCTCGCTCACCAAACCCGTCACCGGGCTGGCGTTCATGCGACTGGTCGAAGCGGGCGCGGCCGGCCTGGAGACGCCGATCGACCAGCTGCTGCCAGCGGGGCTGCGTGGTCCCGACCCGGCACCCGCCACCCCGGCCATGCTGGCCGCCCACCAGGGCGGCTACTACAGCGACATCGTCACGGCCACCGCACACGCGGCACCGGCCGAACCCGTCCTCGACTACATCCGCCGCCGCCACCGGGTCGGGCGCGCCGTGGAGTACGGCGGGGCCCTGCCCCTGGTGACGACGGCACCGGGCGCCTACTCGTACTCCAGCTTCGGCGTCGGGGTGCTGGGCGGCGCCGTCGAGCACCTGACCGGCGAGCCCTACGGCGCCCATGTGCACCGGGACGTGTTCGCCGCGACCGGGATGCGGGACACGAGCATCGACGACGGCACGCGACACCCGTGGGCGACCGGCTCACCGGACCGGAGCGCCGGGGCGGCGAACGGGTACATGGCGTTCGGCGACTGGTGCCTGCCGAGCCCGCCGCTGCGCACCGCGGCCTACCCGGGGGTCGGGATGCACACCAGCGTCGCGGACACCGGGCGCCTGCTCCAGGCGCTGCTGCGCACCGCGGGCGGGGACCGCGGTCTCGTCGGCCCGGACTCGCTCGCGGCGATGGTGACCCCGCGCGTCCCACGCCCCAGCCCGCACGGCGTCCGGTCGTTCGCCGGCCTGACGTTCGAGCTGGCCGACCCCACGCTCGGCGACGACTGGTGGTGGGGCCACACCGCGGCGTTCCCGTGGGGGTTCTGGTGGGAGGCAAGGGTGTGGCCGCACCGCGACCTCGCCGCCGTCGCGGTCGGCAACCGGTGGGACATGGCCCGGTTCCACAACCCCGCCACCCGCAGCGCACCGGGCCTGGCCGTCGAGTGGGCCGGGCGCTGGACGGCGTCCGGGCCACCGCGCACGCTCCCCGACATGGACGGGCGACCCCGCTGGACCGGGCCCCGGCCCACCCCGGAGAGCTCGCGCTGGATGGGAGTCCTCGTCGGGGAACGCACCCACGGCCTGCTCGGCGTGACCGACCCGCTGCCGGCCGCGGCACTGGCCGCGACGACCGGCGGCGCACGCAGCCTCGGCGACGCCGAACCGGCCGGCTGGGACCCGGAGGCGTTCGCGCGCGGCGTCGAGCAGGCACGCGTGGCCGCCCCCGATCCGGACGCGCTCGGCGCCCTGGGCCGGGACCTCGGTCCCGCCGCGGCACTGTGGATGCTCGAGTGCGGGGCGTCGAGCGCCGACCTGACGATGCCGGTCGGCGCCTTCGCCCGCGCGCCACGGTGACCCGGCGCCGGTCGCTCAGCGCAGCCGCACGTCCAGGTTGACCCGGTGGCGGCCGCGGGGCAACGGCACCCACGCCGGCTCGGCCACCGGGGACACCTCGGGAAAGCGGTCGAACAGACCACGCAGCGCGACCTCGGCCTCCAGCTTCGCCAGTGCGACGCCGAGGCAGAAGTGCGGCCCCCAGCCGAACCCGAAGCTACCCTCGCGGCGGCCGTGCTCCGCCTGCCACCGCACGTCGGCGTCGTGCGGGTGGGCGAACTGCGCGGGATCGCGGTTGGCGGCGCCGAGCACCACCTGCACCGCGTCACCCGCGCCGACCCGCACGCCACCGACCTCGAGGTCGGTGGCGGCGTAGCGCAGCCGGGCGAGCTGGACCGGACCGTCGGTGCGGATCAGCTCGCGCACCGCTGCGGGCCAGAGATCCGGCTCGGTACGCAGCAGCTCCCGCTGGGCGGGATCGCGCATGAGGGCGAGCGCCGCGTTGGACAGCATGTGCGCCATGGTCTCGTGCCCGGCGAGCACGAGGAACACCACGAGGGACACCACGTCGACGTCGGTCAGGTCGTCCTGGGCGACGACGTCGCTGAGCAGGTCGGCCCTCGGGTCGGCCCGGCGCTTGTCGATCAGGGCGTGGCAGTAGGAGAACATGTCGCCCAGCGTCGCCGTGATCCCCGCCGGGTCACCGCCGACCAGCACCTTGCCCCAGCGCCACCAGTCCGCCCAGTCCGCCTCGGGTACCCCGACCAGCTCGCAGACCACCGCCATGGCCAGGGGGTAGGCGTACTCGTCGAGCAGGTTCACCGGTGCGTTCCCGGGCCCGGACGCGGTGTCGAGGCGGTCGAGCAGCTCGTCGACGAGCTGGCTGACCCGGGGTCGCAGCGTGGCGACCCGGGACGCGGCGAAGACGTGCCCGATGCTGCGCCGCAGCCGCTGGTGCTCGGCGCCGTCGAGGCTGAGCAGGGTCGCCCGCAGGTAGGGCAGGTGCTCCGGCGGGGTGCCCAGCGCGAGGAACGTCTGTTCCTGCGTCCGCGCGCCGTGTCCCGGCAGGCCGGTGGGATCGTTGCGCACCGCCGGGTTGGTGAGCACGGCGCGGACGTCGTCGCTCCGGGTGACGAGCCACCCCTGTTCGCCGTTGGCCAGCCGGGCCCAGCAGATCGGCGACTCGGCCTGGATGCGGTCGTAGCCGCGAACGGGATCGCCGAGGACGGCCGGGTCGCGCACGTCCACCACGGGTTCGGACGGCGGCGGGGAAGATGGCACGCGCCAATTTTGCCACGGAGACGCCTGGACAAGGGGTGTCACGGGTGCGCCGCTTTGATCGGTTGCGGTGGTGTCGGGGGCTGCCGGGGAGCCGCTCCGTCGACGATCAGGTTGGTCAGCTGGTCGACGGTGTAGTCGTCGGACGGCACGCCGACGAGCTGGCGGAAGACGAGCGTGCCCATGACGATGTCCAGCAACAGGTGGACGTCGACATCATGGGGCAGGTCGCCGCGACCGGCGCCCGCCAGCAGCACGGACGCGTCGGCCGCTCTGCGCGGGCCGAACAGGTCGACGAGGCGTGCCGTGGCGTCCGGGTCGCCCACCGCGTCCGAGGCGATCGCGGCGAGGTTGGCGCCGAACGGGGTGCGGATGTAGTTGTCGAGGGTCGCCTGGACGACGGCCCGGACGTCGGCCCGCGTGTCGCCGGTCGGCAGCGGCACGGTGGTCGGGATCACCCGGTCGAGGGCCTCGACGACCAGGCTCGCCTTGGACGGCCACCAGCGGTAGATCGTCGCCCTGCTCACCCCCGCACAGGCCGCGACCGCATCCACCCGCAACGCCACGTACCCGACCTCGCTCAGGACCTTCATCGTCGCGGCCAGGACCGCGGCGTGTGAGCGCGTACTGCGCGGGCGCCCGCGACGCCCACCACCGGCCGTGGGACATCGACTTTCCGTCATCGTCACGCTCCCGAATTTCGAAACGGAGCGTACCCCGCCCTTCTCGGGGTTATTGCTGCGCTCAGTGAGCAGCCATTGCGTTCTTACGACAAACGCCGCGAAAATCGCATCCCCTCATCACGCAACGTCAAACTTTCCCCGAATAAACGTGCCGTCCGTCACCACTGGGACAATTATCGATACACACTGTGCTGTATTGGAGGAGCAAGAAACTTCAACGAACAACTACACAGACAGGGCCCACATGCGGAAAAGCAAGGTCGTCCTCGGCAGTCTCAGCATTCTCCTGGCCGCCGGATTCTCCACCGGCGCCGGTCTGGCGAGCGCCGCGCCGTCCGCCGGTGCCCCGAAAGCCCAGGCCGTGACCGCGGCCTGCGCCGCCGCCACACAGCAGGTCGTCCTCACCCAGGCCCGGATCACCGACGCCGTCGCGACCCGCAACGACTTCGCGAACCAGGTGGCGGGACAGAAGGCCGCGCGCAACACGGCGATCAACGCCGGTCAGGTCGAGGCGGTCGGCAAGATCAACGTCCAGCTCGGCTCGAGCACGGCGCTCTACAACACGATGGACAGCTCGGTCACCGTCGCCCAGGCCCAGCTCGTCCGCGCCCAGGCAGCCAAGAACGCCGCCTGCTGACCCGTCGGTCGAGCCCGCGCCTGATCCGCGGTGACGATTCGTCGCCGTGACGAAACCACGCTGGGCGCCAGAAAATGTTTTCGGGTGCCCGCACTCGTCCCGGGCGATTTCAACCGCGGCCGTTTACGACGTCGAGCCAGAGATTCTCCGTGGAAATCCCGGCCGGGTCCCGGGTCTCCACGGCGTTCGCTCCGGTCAGTCGCCCTGGTTCCGCGGTACGAGTCGCATGGTGGTGGCGCGTGCGTCGGGACCGATGATGCCCTCGACGGTGTTCGCGGCATAGCGGCGGTACTTGTCGCGGTACACGGCGTCGAGCACGTCGTTCAGTGCCTCGTCGTCGACGGCGTCGACGAAGGCCACGTCGCGGTCGACGGTGCCGACCGTGACATGCCCTTCGCCGCGGGTTCGGGTGCCGCGGTACCAGGCCGCCGTCGCTCCGTTGACGGAACGGACATATGCGTGGCCGTCGTGCTCGACGACCCAGATCGTCCTCGGCCGCCGCAGTGTGCCGTCGTCCCGCCGGCCGGCGATCTCCAACTCGTCCACGGTCCGCAGGCTGGTCAGCTCGTCGTCGGTCCACTGTGTCATCGGTGTGGTCGTCATCGGTGTCCTCCTCGCCACAGTCGTCCACTGTGGGCGCTCTCGGGCGGATCAGCACCTCGAACCGCGGGCGAACCGAGGTCGGCCAACCGCGACGCGGGTCACCTACGACGATGCCGGAGGGGACGGGTTCCGGCCCGTCCGATGGCTCGCCACCAGGGGCAGGAACAGCTCGTCGACGATCGACCGGATGCGTGCGGGCGCCAGCGGTTCGAGGTCCATGAGCATGTCGTGTCGCGCCAGGTCGAACGGCATGGCGAGGACGGCCGGGGTGACGCGGTCGAGGTCGAGCCCGCCGCGGTCGTGGGCACGCTGGTAGATGACGCGGACCCGAGGGAGCCGACGGGCGTCCATGACCCGGTCGCGGGCCTGGGCGGGGGTGAGCCCGGTGTCGGCCAGCAGCCCGGAGTAGGCGGCGGACGCGGCGATGGCGAAGAAGCCGGCGAGGGTCTCGCTCGCGGCCGTCAGGTGGGCGAGCAGGTCGCCGCGCAGCGTCCCGGTGTCGGGGACCGCGACCGGGTTGGCGTCGCGGTGGTGCTCGATCGCGGCGAACACGAGCTGGTCCTTGTTGGCCCAGCGGCGGTAGAGCACGGCCTCGCTGGTGCGCGCCCGCACGGCGATCGACTCCATCGTCAGGTGCGCGTACCCGGCCTCGACCAGCCTGGTCGAGGCCGCCCCCGGCCCGGCTCGCGCGGCAAGGGCGTCCAGCCGCGCACTCTCGAGGTGATCGACGATCTCGGCATCGCCGAGCGCGTGATCACCCACGGCCGGATGGCGATGCCGATCCGGTCGACGGCTCCCGACGGCCAGGTCACGCTGAGCGGGGCCGAGACGCCGAGGGGTCGCCCCGACATCCCTCATCCGGCAAGCCTGATCGCGCCCGAATGGCGGATCGAGGAGGCGCTGCGGCTGGCGGAGCTCGGCGGCGCGGTCGAGTTCGGCACCACGCTCGGCGGCCTCGACCAGTCCGCCGATGGCGTGTCGGCGGTGGTCGTCAAGGACGGCGTGGCCGAGACGGTCACCGCGCGCTGGCTGGTCGGCTGCGACGGCGGGCACAGCATCGTCCGCGGCCAGGCCGGTATCGCCTTCGAGGGCGAGACCCGCGAGGCGGTGCGGATGATCGTCGCCGATGTCGAGGTCGACGGCCTCGATCGGGACGCCTGACACATGTGGCGGCACGACGAGGGCCTCGTCACCCTCTGCCCGCTGCCCTCGACCAACGCCTTCCAGTACCAGGCCAGCATCGCGCCGGGACAGGACCCCCGGCGTCGGCCTCGCGAACATGCAGGCGATCCTCGACCGGCGGACCGGCCGCACCGACATCCGCCTGCACGAGCCGGCGTGGGCGGCCACTTCACGGTGCTGGACTTCGGGACTTCGACCGAGTTCGAATTCCCGTCCCACGTCAGGACTCTCCACGTCGTCGGGCAGCCGGCCGGCCCCGACGACGTCGCCGACACCCGGGGCCATCTTGCCGGCGCCTATGGCACGGCAGAGCGCACCCTCGTGCTGATCCGTCCCGACGGCTATGTCGCACTGATCTCCGACGCCGGCGACGTCTCGATGGTGTCGGACCAGCTCGCCGCGATCTTCTGACCCGGTGCCCCGGGTCAGAACGTCGTGGACCCCAGCTGTGGCCGCTCCTGGCGCGCGTCGTCGTTCCGGTCCGCCGCCGCCAGGGTGGTGGTGGTCTCGTGGAGGACGAGGGTCAGGGTGGGGGCGGCCGTCCCGCCGAAACGGTCCCGGGCCGACGCGGCCGGGCCGGGCAGGTAGTCGACGAAGCTCTCGACACGCAGGTCGGGGAGGACGAGCCAGGCGTAGGCCTGGTCGGGCTGGGCGGGCGGGTTCTGGATGACGAGGCCGGAGCCGTTGAGCGCTTCGTAGGGGCCGGTCAGGGACGGTGCGACGAAGCCGTAGAGACCGGTCGGTGTGATGTCCGCCCGGGGGAACACCTGTCGGTTGGTGCAGAAGAACAGGTAGTACCGGCCATGGTGGACGACGACGTGCGGCCGTTCGAGCTCGTGGCTGACGCCGTCCGCGGTCACCAGCGGTGAGAGGAGAGCCCACCCGGTCGGGGTGGACCGGGCGAGCGCGACGGCGCCCGTGAAGTGGTCCCGCCCCGGGACGGACGCGGCGATGAGGAGGTACTCGTGGCCGTCGGCGGGGTCGCGGAACCAGCCGGGGTCGCGGAAGGCGCGGATGCGTCCTGGCCCGCCCTCGAGGTCGTCCGCGGGCAGGTACGGGGTCGTCGGGTGCACGAGCACGCGATGCCGGGCCTCCCCAGCCAGGTGGGGCGTGCTGCCCGTGGTGTCCAACCGGGGGCGGGCCTCGACGACCTGCTGGTGGAACGTGCGGCGGCGCTCGCCGCGGCGGCCCGCGGCGGTGTAGAAGACCGAGACCGAGCCGTCGGGCCGGTGGACCGCCGAGCCGGACCACTCGCGGCTACCGGGAGAGGCGCCGTCGGGGAACGCGTTGCCGAGGTCGTGCCACCGGTCGGCGGTCCGCGCCAGCAGGCGGATGCGGGCGTGGTCGTGGCGGTCGTCTGGGTGGCCGGTGGCGGGCGCGGACAGTACCATCCACAGCTCCGCGCCGTCGACGACCGTTGTCGCGCCGTTCTCCTCCTGGACCGGCCACGTGTCCCAGATGTCGTGGCCGGGCAGTACCCGTGGGGTCGGGGCGATGACCGGTGCGGTGGTGGCGGGCGACTGGGTCAGCACGTCGAGGTGGTCGCGGGTCCATCGGGCGGTTCGGATGTCGGTCAGCCCTTCAGTGAGCCCTGCAGCAGGGCGGCGACGAAACGGCGCTGGAAGATCAGGAACACGATCAGCGTGGGGGCCAGGACCAGGAGCGAGCCGGCGCACAGTAGTGGGATGTCGGTCCCCCACTGGCCCTGGAAGGCGCCCAGCGCACCGGCCATGGTCCGTTTCGCGGGATCGTCGACGAGCACGATCGCGAGGAGGAACTGGTTCCAGGTCCACAGGAACAGCAGGATCGCCAGCGACGAGATCGCCGGCATGGCCAGCGGCACGTGGACCCGCCAGAACTGCTGCCACGTGTTCGCGCCGTCGATCTGCGCGGCCTCGGACAGCTCCCCGGGCACGTTCACGAAGTGGGCCCGCATCCAGAAGACCCCGAACGGCATGAACAACCCGATCAGCGGCAGGATGATCGCCCACCGGGAGTTGAGCAGCCCCATGTCGCGGACCTGGTAGTACAGCGGCGTGATGATGCCCTCGTACGGCAGGGTCAGGCCGAGCACGAACATCAGGAACACCGGCCGGCGTCCCACCATCCTCAGGTGGCCGACGGCGAACCCGGCCATCGTCGCCAGCAGCAGCGAGACCGGCACGACGCCGAGCACGATGAGCACGCTCGACGTGAGCAGCTCCCCCATGTGCGCGGCGTCGAACGCGGTCACGAAGTTGCTCCACTGCGGCTGGCTCGGCCAGTCCAGGCCGGCCGGGTACGTGCCGGAGGGGTGCAGCGCGGTGAAGAAGAGGCTGACGAACGGCACGATCGTCACCAGCATCAGCAGCACGAGGAACGCCCGCCCCGTCCACGCCTCGCGGCGTCCGACGATCACGAAGCCACCTCCGCTCCACCGGCACCGCTCATGACTGCTCCCTGGTGAGTCGCTGGATCGGCAGCACGCACACGAGCACGAGCACCACGAGCACCACCGCGAGGGCCGACGCCACGCCCACCTGGCGCTCGACGAACGCCTGGTAGTAGATCTCCAGCCCCGGCACCATCGTCGTGTTGCCCGGGCCGCCCTGTGTGGCGATGTAGATGATGTCGAAGCTGGCCAGGGCCGCGATGACGGTGACCGTGACGCAGACGCCGATCTCCTGCCGCAGGCTCGGCACGGTGATCGAGAAGAACTCGCGCAGCGGCCCGGCGCCGTCGATTCGCGCGGCCTCGTACAGCGCCGGGTCGATCTTGCTCATCCCCGCGAGGAGCAGCAGCGTGCACAGTCCCAGCAGCACCCAGGCGCCGATCACGCCGACCGCCGGCAGCGCGGTGGCGAAGTCCCCCAGCCACGCGCGGGTCACGCCCCCGAGACCGATCGCGGACAGCAGCTGGTTGACCAGGCCGTCGGAGGCCATCAGCCAGCTCCACGTGATGCCCGCGGCCACGAGCGGGATGACCTGCGGGACGAACAGCACGACCCTGGCCACGGCCGCGAGCCGGCTGGTGGCGATGCGCCGGATCGTGGCCGCGATGGCCAGGCCGAACAGCACCGGGATCCCGCTGAAGAAGACGATCAGCTGGAACGCGTTGACGATCGTGCCGGACAGCTCCGGGTCGGTGAACACCCGCACGTAGTTGTCGAACCCGACCCACGGCGACGGGCCGATGCCGTCCCACTCGTAGAACGAGTACTGCACCGTGCGGACCAGCGGCACCAGGACGAACAGCGTGTAGGCCACGATCGCCGGGGCGGCGAACAGCCAGGCCACCCACCCCTGGCCGCGCCGCCGCCCCCGTCGGGCGCCCCGCGCGGCCCTCGGACCGGTCGCGGGGCGTCCTTCGACCACCGAGGCCAGCGTCGACATCAGCTCCCGACCTGGTCCTCGTAGTCGCTCTGCACCGACTTCAACAGCCCGTCCGCGGTCTGCTCACCCGCGAACAGCTTCTGCAGCTGCGGGGTCCAGCTCTTGGCGTAGATCGCACCGGTCGCGTTGGCGATGAAGTCCATCGCGCCATTGTCCTGGGAGATCGCGGCGCCCGCAGCCAGTGTCTCCGCGGTGACGGTGCCCTTCTTCACCTCGGGCATCGGCGCGTCGGCCGGGCCCATCGGGTGCGAGCCGCCGACCGCCACGGCGATCTCGCGGGCGTCCGCGTTGGTCGCCACCCAGTCGAGGAAGAACGCGGCACAGTCGGCGTGCTTGGCGTTCGCGGCGATGCCGAACGTCAGCGGCGCCGACATCGCGGCGACCTTGTCGCCCTTCTCGGCGGGGAACGGGAAGAAGCCCACCTTGCCGGGCATCTGCTTGTCGAGGTTGCCGGACTCCCAGTCGCCGTTGAACATGAACAGCCCCTCGCCGGCCTGGAACTTGCTCATCATCTTGGCGTAGTCCATGGCGTTGGCGTCCCGGTCGAAGTAGCCCGCCTTGATCCAGTCCGCGAGGTGCTGTGCCGCCTTCTGGTTCGACAGGGTGTCGATCGTGGCGCCGGGCTTCTGGAAGATCCAGTCGTTGATGGGCCCCGGTTCGCCGAAGGAGGCCATCAGGTTCTGCAGCGGGAACGCGAAACCACCGGTGGCGCCGCCGTTGAACTGGACGATCGGCGTGATGTTGGCCTGCTTGGCCTTCGCGAGCGCGTCGTCGAACTCGGCGAGCGTGGTTGGCGCGCTGGTCATGCCGATCCGCTCGGCGAGGGTCTTGTTGTAGAGGACGCCGGTGACGCTGAAGTTCAGGCCCATCGCGAACAACGAGCCCTCACCGCGTGCACCGCCGCCCGGCTTCATGCGCAGCTGCTCCAGCTGCGAGGCCGGCCAGGAGTCCCAACCGAACACCTTCGCGTACCCGTCGAGGTTCTTGAGCAGGTTGTCCTTCACCAGCTCCGACACCTGTGGCAGGCGCATCAGGTCCGGCGGGTCGTCCGCCAGCACCCGCGGCGCGTTCTGCGTGATCACCGCGAACTGGTCCTCCCGGACCTCCCACTTGACGTTCGGGAACTGCGCCGAGAACTTGTCGGTGAGCGCCTTGGGCATCGGGAAGCCGGTCTCGAAGTAGGCACTCATCGTGACCGGTTCCTTGCCACAGGTCGGCTTCTCCGTGAGGGCCGCGGCCGTGTCCGTCGACTGAGGACCACTCTCGCCCGGCCCGCCGCAGGCGGACGCCAACGTCGCCGCCAGTACGACAAGCCCCAGCGCGGTCCTGCGGTAACTGTGACGCCGCATTGCGTCTCCTTTGCTAAATCGGGTTAGCAGGCCAGCAGTGTTACGCTCCGGCTCGATCGATGTCAAGCCGCTGGAGGTCACCCGGTGAGCCCTCGAAGGGTCACACTCGCCGAAGTCGCCGAGCACGCCGGCGTCTCGCGCACGACGGCGTCACTCGTGCTCGCCGGGCGGGGTCGCGAGCTCCGGATCTCGCAGGTCGTCGAACAACGGGTCCTCCATGCGGCGAAGGAGCTGGAGTACCGGCCCAACATCGTCTCCCGCAGCCTGCGGACGGGCACCACCCGGACGATCGGCTTCGTCTCCGACACCGTCGCCACGTCCCGGCTCGCCGGAGACATGATCAAGGGCGCGCTCGAGGCGGCGCGGGAGCACGGCATGCTGCTGTTCATCGGCGAGACCGAGGGAGAGGCCGGGCTGGAGGGCGACCTGCTGCAAGCCATGCACGACCGCCAGGTCGACGGCGTCATCCTCGCGTCGATGTTCACCCGCGCCGTCAAGGTGCCGGCGACGTTGACGACCGGCGCGGCGGTGTTGCTCAACGCCGTCCCGAGGCGGGCGTCGTCCCTCCCGTCGGTGGTGCCGGACGAGGTCGAGGCCGGCCGCGCCGCCGCCCGGGTGCTGCTCGACGCCGGTCACCGCAACGGCATCCACCTCATCGGCGCCGGCCCCCGGGTCCGGGACGTGCCGCCGGAGGCCCTCGCCGGCGTCGAACGGCTCACCGGCATCCGCGCGGTGTTCACCGAGGCCAGGGTCAGGATCGCCAGCGGCCGTGTCTGCGCGGACTGGCAGCCCGAGTACGGCTACCAGGCGACCCGCGAGCTGCTGGAGAGCACCCGGCCCCGCGCGCTGATCTGCCTCAACGACCGGATCGCCGTCGGCGCCTACCAGGCCCTCGACGACTTCGGCCTCAAGATCCCCGCGGACGTCTCCGTCGTGTCCTTCGACGACCACCCCGTCGCCACGTGGATCCGCCCCAAGCTCACCACGGTCGCACTCCCCCACTACGAGCTGGGCCGCCGGGCGGTCGAGGTCCTCCTCGCCGAGATCAACCGGGAGGACTCGGCGGCGGAGGGCGAGACGCACCGGGTCCCCATGCCGGTACGCCTGCGGGACTCGGTCGCCGCGCCCGACGCCTGAGCCCGGCTCCCTTGACGTCGCGTCCCGCACAGCGCAAAATCCGCGCTAACGCGATTTAGCAATGAACCCCGCACGTACGGAGTCCACTCGTGATCACTCGCCGCATCGTCGCGTCCCTGATCGCCGTCGCCTTCGCCGGCGCACTCACACCGCAGCCGGCGGCCGCCGCCCCGGGAAGGAGCAGCACGATCCGCGGCGTGACGGCGATCACCCAGGTGTACACGTACGGACAGAAGGTCGTCGCGGTGGCCGTCGAGTACCCGGCCGTGGTCGACCCCCGCACCCTCGGTCGCGACACGTTCACCGTGTCCGACAGCATCTACAACTTCCGCTACAACCCGATCGAGGACCTCGCGAAGCGTGCGGACCGTACCGTCGTCCGGGTCTACACGAACAGCTCTCCCGCGCTGAACGCGAACGGCCGGTCCACGCCGGGGCGGTTCGTCATCGTCGAGCTGGCGCCGGCGGACCCCGGCGGCAACACGGTCATCGTCTCCAAGTGCCCGACGGCGCTCTGCTCGGTCAAGGTGAACCCGAACCTGCCGACAGAAGTCGTCCAGCGCAAGGACATCCGCACCCTGTGGGGGAAGGTCACCGGTGCGCCGGCGGCACACCCGCTGACCGGCAGGACGGTCAACCGCCTCGTCGACGAGTTCACCCTCGACACGTTCACCGGGGGCGGCACCGCGCTGCCCTACGCCTACCACCTGCCCCGGCACTACGACCGCCACCGCGAGTACCCGCTCGTCGTGATCCTTCCCGGGCACGGCATGGGTTGGGACGGCGACAACCCCGGGGTCCAGATCGCCGCGGACATCCCGGCCACCGCGTGGCTGCGTCCGAACTGGCGCGAGGACGTCATCGTCCTGGCCCCGCAGAACCAACGGGTCGGGGCGCCTGCCGAGGCCGCGGACATGGTGGCCCTGGTCGAACGGTTCACCGCGACCCACCGCGTCGACCGCGACCGCGTCTACGTCTCCACCGTGTCGTACGGGTCGACGCTCGCCTGGGAGGCCATGGCCACCCACCCTGGACTCTTCACCGCGGCGCTCATCACCGGCGGCTTCCGTGTCAGCGCGGAGCAGGCTGCCCGCATCGCGACCGACCGGACCCCGATCTGGATCACGCACGGCCTCAACGACCACCTGCTCCCAGTGGCCTACGGCCGTGACTCCACGGCGTTGTTGCGGACCGCCTACACCGCGGCGGGCGTGGGCTCCGACAAAGCGGCGGACCTCGTGCGCTACACCGAGTTCGGCAACGACGCCTTCAGCGAGCCGGACTACCACGCCGCGTTCGGCCCCACGTACGAGAACCGGTCGATCCTGCGCTGGCTGGTCTCCAGGCACTAGCTTCCCGCGCTGGGACGCGACCAACACCCGAGAAAATCCGTGGACTAGCCTTCGTCCATGATGGACTCGAGTTGTTCCGTGGCGAGCTTGTCGGCCGGACGGGCCCAAAGCTGGCGCAGGGTGCGGAACAACGCCGCGGCGTGTACTCCCGGCCAATCCTCCGGCAGCAGCGCCAGCGGCAGCATCGGGTCGCCGCGGATCAGCAGCAGCCACTCCGCGCCGAGCTGGACGCGGCGGGACAGGTCGTCGAGATCGTCGAAGGCGGCCTCCTGCCACCGGCGCAGGAACTGGGCGTAGCCCGCGGCGATCTCGGCCAGGTCCCAGGCCTCCCGGGCGACTCTCGCGGGATCGGTCCACATGAACGCCTCGGCGCGGAACACCTCGGCGTGTTCGAGGAGGTCCAGCTCGGCCAGCGCCGGGGAGACGTCCGTGGCCGACGGCGACACCCACAGACCGCTGCGCAGCATCCCGAAGCCGAACCAGCCCAGCCGCGTCCGCAGCGCATGGCGGTCCGCACGGCGGGTCTCCGGCACCGAGAACGTCAACAATGTCCACCGGCCGTCCCAGCGGCGCTCGACGACATCGCCGTCGAGCCTGCGCTGCCCGTCGCGCAGGACCGTGGTGCCGTGCTCGGCCAGGCCGAGGAACGCCTGGCGGCCGCGGCGGACCGTGCGGAGCAGGCCGCGGCGGCTCATCCGACTCAGCGTCGCCCTGGTCGCGTGTTCGCCGACGCCGAGCCGCCCGAGGACGGCGATGACACCGCCCGTCGACACGACCGTCCCGCGGTCCAGCACATGGTCGCCGAACAGGGTGAGCAGCAGCGTCTCGGGGCGCACGACGCCAAACCTACCTCCCGGCGACACTCGTCGAAAGACTGACGAACATCGAGGTAGGTGTACAGCATTTTCCGACGAAACTTCCGAGATTTTGGGAGCGCTCCAAGAATCCGGGTTCGAGGTTTGGCAGATCGTTGACGGTCGTCGCTCAAATGCATATCGTCGGAAAGGAGGGGGTCGCCGACCGGAGGTCAACGATGATCAGAACGGCATTCGTGACACTCGCCAGCACCCTGCTGATCGCCATCGCCGGGGTCGTCATGCCACCCATGGCATCCGCCGCGTCCCTGGTGGAGGTGACCAGCTTCGGGAACAACCCGGGTGGGATGCGCATGCACATCTACGTGCCGGACACCCACCCGGCCAACCCGGCGATCGTGGTCGCCATGCACGGCTGCGGCGGGTCGGGTCCCGGTTTCTTCTCCGGCAGCGAGTTCGCGTCGCTCGCGGACCGGTACGGCTTCATCGTCATCTACCCCAGCGCCCAGCAGCAGGCCGGTTTCGGCAAGTGCTTCGACACCTGGTCCGACCCGGCCAAGCGGCGCGGCGGCGGCAGTGACCCGGTCTCGATCGTCTCGATGGTGACCTATGCCGAGCAACGCTACGGCGGTGACCCGAACCGGGTCTTCGCGACCGGCTCGTCGTCCGGCGGCATGATGACCAACCACATGCTCGCCGTCTACCCGGACGTGTTCAAGGCCGGCGCGGCGTTCATGGGCGTGCCGTTCAACTGTTTCGCCAACGCCGCGGACTACCCGCCGGGGGCCAGCCAGTGCACCGGCGGGAACATGAACCGGACCCCGCAGCAGTGGGGCGACGCGGTGCGGCAGGCATATCCCGGCTACACAGGTCCCCGCCCGCGGATGCAGCTGTGGCACGGCACGGCCGACACCCTCGTGCCGTACTCGCTGCTGCAGGAGGAGATCGAGCAGTGGACCAACGTGTTCGGGCTGAGCCAGACACCGACGTCCACCGACACCCCGCAGTCCGGCTGGAACCGCCGCCGCTACGCCGACTCCGCCGGCACCGTCCAGGTCGAGGCCTACAGCATCCAGGGCGCCGGGCACAGCCTGCCGGCCGGCGGCATGGCCGCCGTCGCGGTCGCGTTCTTCGGCCTGACCGGCTCGACCACCCCGCCGCCCGACCCCGGTTCCGGCTCATGTGGCGTCACGGCGAGCGTGAGTGCCTGGAACGGCGGCATGACCGAGAACCTCACCATCAGGAACACCGGCACCACCGCGGTCAACGGCTGGTCGCTGGCCTTCACCCTCCCCGGTGGACAGACCATCACCTCCGGGTGGAACGCCAGCTACTCGCCTGCCTCGGGCCAGGTCACGGCACGCGACGCCGGCTTCAACGCCGCGATCCCCTCGAACGGCTCGGTCGGCATCGGCTTCCAGGCCAACCACACCGGCAACACGGCGCCACCCACGTCGTTCACCCTGAACGGCATGTCCTGCACCACTTCGTGACCGCATGACGATGTCCGCTCGGGCCCGGGAGTCCCGGGCCCGAGCGGACATCGTGGCACTACGCGCGTTGGAGTTGGAACCGCTGGTTCGCGTTGCCGTTCGAGGCGTACTGGGAGATCCGGGCACCGTCGGCGGTCGACACGTCCCACACGTCCATGGCCAGGCCGCTCTGCCGGTTGACCAGGCTCACCGTGCCGCCACCCTGGTCGACCACCTGCCACTGCTGGGCGGCGGTGTTCGCGTCCGGCTGCTGGGTGATGTTCGCGCCGCTGCTGTTGCTCGCGACCTGCAACACCATCCCGCTGTGCCGTGCCCTGATCCGGTAGTAGCCGCCACCCGAGTCGAGGAAGTCGAACTGCTGGTTCAGCCCACCGGTCGCCGACCACTGCTGCAGCGCCGCGCCCGCGGCGGTCGACACACCGGAGACGTCCGCGAGCTTGCCGCTGTGCTGGGCCGACAGGCGGTAGTTCACGCCGACCTCGACGGGACCGGGAGACGGGGTCGACGAACCGAACTGCGTGAAGAACTTCCACACCTCGCCCGAGGTCCAGGTCTGCCAGCCCTGGCAGCCGCTGCACCCGTCGATGGGGCCGGGGGTGTGACCGCCGTCGAACGCGGCCCACACGACCGGATAGCCGGACCGGCATCCCGAGTAGGCGGTCACGATGTGCGTCCGGCTCCCCTGTCCCGGCTCGGGCGGGTTCTGTGCGGTACAGCCGTTGTTGCTGACGAACCGGTCACGCAGCGCCCGCCCCTGGGAGATGTTGAGCACCGTGTCGCTGATGCCGTGGATCCCCAGGTACGCGATGGGCTGGGTGCCACCACTACACCCACTGAGTGTCGCGCCGGAGTAGACCGCGACCGCACGGAAGACGTTCGCCCGGGAACACGCGATCGAGTAGCTCATCGCGCCGCCGTAGCTGAAGCCCGCGGCGAAGACCTGCGTCGTGTCGACGCACAGGCCCGCCTCGAGCTGGCGGAGCAGGTCGTCGGTGAACGTCACGTCCTGGCCGCCGGAGTTGGCCCAGCCGTTGTTGAAGCCCTGCGGTGCCACGAAGATCGTGCTGTTGCCCGCACTGTCCGCCAGGCGCCGCAGGCCGTAGTAGGACCAGTTGTATCCGTCCGTGCCGCCCGAGTCGACGTCGTTCGCCGTGCCACCGAGCCAGTGGTAGCCGACCACCAACCGGTACTGGTGGTTGTTGTCGTAGTTGGCCGGCACCCGCAGGATGTAGGTGCGGTTCTGGCCGCCGCTCTGGATCGTGTGGGTGCCGCTCGCCAACGTCGGGGCTGTGCCGCAGCCGGCACTCGCGGCCTCCGTGCGCACGTCGTCCGGCGTGGGGACGGCGGCGCTGATGCCGCCCCCGCCGAGGACGAGAAGCGCCGTGACCACGACAGACCCGAGCCAGGACCTACGTTTCGCCATCACGAGACTCCTTTCTGGTCAACGCGCGGATCCGGGCACGGTGAGCGCGCCGCGGCTCGCCGACGTCGGTCCGCTCCACTGCTGGTTGGACTGGCCGTTGCAGGTCCAGACGATCACCGCGGAGCTGTTGGCGGTCGCGGCGCCGTTCACGTCGAGGCACAGCCCGGACTGGGCGTTCGTGATGGTGCCGTTCGAGTTGGTGTTCCACTTCTGGGTGTTGCCGCCGGCGCAGCTCGCGATGACCACGGCCGTGCCCGCGCTCGTCCCGCCGCCCGCCGTGTCCAGGCACCGCAGCGAGCTTCCGGTGTAGACGGTCAGCTCGCTGGCCGAGCCACGGACCCACTGCTGGTTGGACTGGCCGTGGCAGTCGTAGATCTGTAGCGAGGTGCCGGCCGTCGTCGACGCGTTCGGCACGTCGAGGCACCGGCCCGAGGCGACGGCACGCAGCAGGCCGGTGGTGCCACCGGGGTCGCCACCGGAACCGCCCGCGTTGAGTGCGTCGAGCACCGCCGTGTACGCCTGCTTCTTGCCGAAGTTGCCGTCGAACAGCAGCGGGGTTTCGCTGGCCCGCCACGAGTACTTGTCCGTGACGCCCCAGACGGTCATGCCCGTGCACCGCGAGACGGCCAGGCAGGCCTGGGTGACCTGCCGGTACACGTTGGCCTGGCCGGAACCGGAGCCCCCGACGTCCAGCTCGGTGATCTGCACGTCGACGCCGAGGTTGGCGAAGCGCTGGAGGTTCGACTGGTAGGTGCTCAGGTTGGAGCCCGAGCTGAGGTGGGTCTGGAAGCCGACGCAGTCGATCGGCACGCCGCGGTTCTTGAAGTCGGCGACCATGTTGTAGATACCGGTGCTCTTCGCGTTGACGCCGTCGGTGTTGTAGTCGTTGTAGCAGAGCTTGGCGTTCGGGTCGGCCGCCCGGGCGGTGCGGAACGCGACCTCGATCCAGTCGTTGCCGGTGCGCTGGAGGTTGGAGTCCCGCCGGCCGCCGCCGTTGCCGTCGGCGAACGCCTCGTTCACGACGTCCCACGCGTAGATCTGGCCCCGGAAGTGCGTCGCCACCTGCGTGATGTGGTTGGTCATCGCCGACCGCAGGTCACTGCCGGACAGGCCCTGCGCCCAGCCGGGCTGCTGCCCGTGCCAGGCGAGGGTGTGCCCGCGGACGGACAGGCCCCGGCCGCGGGCCTGGCTCACGATCCGGTCCGCGTTGCCGTAGCTGAACGAGTTCCGGGACGGCTCGGTCGCGTCCCACTTCATCTCGTTCTCGGTCGTGACGCTGTTGTACTCGTTCAGCCACGTGTTCACGTACGTCGAGTCGCCGAGGTGGCTCGCGGAGATCGCGGCGCCGAGGTACCGGCCGCTCTGGGCCGCCGCGGCGCCGAGCGTGCTCGCCGCCTCGGCCGTGCCGGTCGCCAGCACCAGGCTCGACGCCGTGAGCCCGGCGGCGGCCACGGCGACGACGGCCGACCTGAGGCGTCGTCGCGGGAGTGAGCTGCTGATCATTGTGTGCAACCCTCTTTTCGTCGTTGAAAGGTGGGGTTTCAGCCAAGGGTCCTGTGTTGCTCGACCTGCGCGGCGCAGGTCCACCGCCGGCTCCTACACACGCTGGAGCTGGAAGCGTTGGTTGGCGGCGCCGTTCGACGTCCACTGGGAGATCCGCGCGCCGTCGGCGGTCGACGCGCCCCGCACGTCCATGGCCAGGCCGCTCTGCCGGTTGACCAGGCTCACCACGCCACTGCCCCGGTCGAGGACGCTCCACTGCTGGCTCGCCGCGGCGGTGTCGGTCTGCTGGGTGATGTCGGCGCCGTTGTTCGAGCTCGCGACCTGGAGCACCAGCCCGCTGTGCCGGGCGCGGACGCGGTAGTAGCCACCACCGGAGTCCAGGAAGTCGAACTGCTGGTTCAGGCCACCGGTGGCCGACCACTGGTGCAGCAGCGCACCGGCCGACGTGGACACGCCGCTGATGTCCGCGAGCTTGCCGCTGTGCTGGGCGGCCAGCCGGTAGTAGACCCCCGTCTGCACCGGTCCGGTACCGGGGCTCGGGTCGGTGGGGACGGCCTTGGCGGCCATGCGGATGCCGCCCAGCAGCACGCGGGTGAAGTTCGCGTCGGCGTAGGACTCGATGGTGTGGCCGAGGCCGGTGTACCAGGCCCGTCCGTTGCCGACGTCGTGCCACCAGGTGATGGGATGGTCGGCGCCCATCGTGCCGCCGCTGTAGGAGGACTCGTCCAGTCTCATGAGGACGTGCACGCCCGAGCGCGGGTTGGTGCGGTAGTTGTACCACTCGTCGAAGCGGCTCCAGGTCGCCGGCAGGTGCGCGGTGGAGTCGGTGGTGCGGTCCTCGACGATCACCGATGCCTGTTGCTGTGCCGGGTGGGAGAGGAAGTAGGCGCCGCAGCAGCCGCCGTACCAGGCCCAGTCGTACTCGGTGTCCGCCGCGGAGTGGATGCCGACGTAGCCGCCCCCACCGTTCACATAGGACTCGAAGGCCGCCTGCTGGTTGGTGTTCAGCACGTCCCCGGTGGTGGACAGCCAGACCACCGCCTGGTACTGGGCCAGGTTGGCCGTGATGAACGCGCCCGCGTCCTCGGTCGCGTCGACGGCGAACCCGTTCTGTGACCCGAGGGTGCGGATCGCCGCGATGCCCGCGGGGATCGAGTCGTGCCGGAAGCCCGCGGTCCTGGAGAACACCAGGACCCTGGTCAGCGCCGCGGAGGCCACCGAAGGAAAGACCGCGAGCCCGCCCACGCCGACACCCAGTGCGCCCATGCCGCGCAACACCGCGCGACGGGTAATACCGTTCATGAAAACCCCATCATCGTTGACGGTTCAGGCACCTGAACAGGCGAAAGGCGCCGCAAGTTTCGTTCACGCGTCATGTCGCGACGTAATGTGAACGTTAACACAGTCATAAAACCCGAACAACCCGTTGCCTTTCGACGATGCGCCGGAAGTATTCCAATATGGGAGCGCTCCTAAAGAGTTCCGACCGCCTTCCGTCGGGGATGACAGTGGTGCCCGCTAGCGGAGGGTCCACTGCTGGTTGGTCTGGCCGTTGCAGGACCACAGGACGAGCTTGGTGCCGTTGGCCGTGCCCCGGCCGTTCGCGTCGAGGCACAGTCCCGACTGCACACTGGTGATCGTGCCGTTCGTGTTCACGTTCCACTGCTGGTTGGTCTGCCCGTTGCAGTCCCAGATGGCCACCGGTGTGCCGTTGCTCTGCGCGGACGCGTCGAGGCATTTCGTGCCGTAGACCGTCAGCTGCCGGCTCGCGGTGTAGGTCCACGACTGGTTGGTCTGGCTGTTGCAGTCCCACAGCTGGAGCTGGGTGCCGTTCGCCGTCGCGACGCCGGTGACGTCGGCGCACCGGCCGGACTGGGTGCCGACGAGCTGCTGCCCCGGGTTGGTGAGGCTGCCGGGGACGGCTCGCAGCGCGGCGTACCACGCGGCGGCCATCTTGTCGTAGCCGGTGGCGGTCGGGTGGATGCCGTCGATGAGGTCGGCGGCGGTCAGCGCGCCGTGCATGTCGACCAGGTGCACATGCCGGCCGGCATTGACCTTGCTCTGCACCATGCCCGGGATCGTGGCGTTGAACGCGCGGGCGTTCGACTCCTGCCCGGCGTTCGCCAGTGGGATGATCGTCGCGACGAACACCTCGGCGTCGGGCACGGTCGCGGTGATGTGGTCCACCAGGGTGGACAGTCTGGCCGGCGCTCCGGAGAGGTTGAAGTTCTGCAGCACGTCGTTGGTGCCGATGTGCAGCAGGACCGTGTGTGGGGTGTACGTACGCAGCCAACCGGCGATGTTCGCGTCGATCTGGTCGATGCGCCACCCGGGATGGCCCTCGTGGTCGTGGTCGCCGAGACTCGCCGGGCCGTTGAACTGCGAGCCGACGAGGTCCACGCGGTTCCCGCCGGACGAGAACCGCTGCCAGAGCCCGATCCGGTAACCGCCGGGCACCTGCGTGCCCTCGGTGATGGAGTCACCCAGCGGCATCACCCGGACCCCGCCGTTCGACTCGGCGGCGGCGGAACCGCCGGTCACCAGCGCGGCTCCCGCGAGGGCCGCGAGGACGAGCATCCCGAGCCAGGTCCGCGACCTCCTCATGGCTACTCCCCCAGCTTCTGCAGTACCTGCATGAAGGCGCGCGACCACTCGGGCAGGTCCGGCCAGCCACGGCAGGACACCATCACGCCGTCGACGACGTCGGGTCCGTCCACAAAGGTCGCGCCGGCGTACTCCATGTCGTTCCGCAACGGCGGGAACGCCGCCGTGACGCGGCCGCGGAGGAGCCCGAGCGCGGCCGGCACCTGCGGTCCGTGGCAGATCGTGCCGACCGGGAGGTTGCCGGCGAAGAAGTGCGTGACGATCCGGGCCACGTCCGGATCCGTGCGGAGGTACTCGGGCGCCCGGCCGCCCGGGATCACCAGCGCGTCGAACTCCGCCGGGCGCACGTCGGCGAACGCCAGGTCCACGGGCAGCTGGTGGCCGGGCTTCTCCGTGTAGGCGTCCCATCCCGGTTCGAAGTCGTGCACCACCAGCTTCACGGCCCTGGTCGTCGGTGCGGCCACCACGGCCTCGTGGCCGGCCTCGCGCAGGCGGAACACCGGGTACATGGTGTCCAGCTCCTCCGCGGCGTCGCCGGTCAGGATCAGTACTCGTGCCATCTTCGCTCCCTATCCGAGCTGCCACTGCTGGTTGGCCGCGCCGGTGCACGACCAGAGCTGGACCTTCGTGCCGTTGGCCGTCCCCGAACCGCTCACGTCCAGGCACAGTCCGGACTGCGCGCTGGTGATCGTGCCGCCGGCGTTCACGTTCCACTGCTGGTTGTTCTGGCCGTTGCACGACCAGATCACCGCCTGGGTCCCGTTGGCGGTGCCACGGCCGGACGCGTCCAGGCACAGCGGACTGGTGTCGCCGTACACCCGCAGCTCACCCGAGGACGTCCGCGTCCAGCGCTGGTTCGACCCGCCGTTGCAGTCCCAGACCTGCACCTGCGTCCCCGGCGTGGTCGTCGAGTTGTTGACGTCCAGGCACCGTCCGGCGCCCACCGCGCGCACCGCGCCGCTCGTGCCCGGGTCGCCACCGCCGCCGTAGCCGGCGGCGACGATGTTGGCCTGTACGGCGTTCTCGGTCGCGTCGGACGGGTAGCCCGCCACCATGGCGCCCTCGTAGAAGGTGCCCGCGCTCAGGTTCGCGCCGCCGCCCGGCTTGCAGCAGTCACCACCGCTGCCGAGGATGATGGCGCCCTGCTTGCGCATGGGGCTGTAGCCGTTCGGCAGGGCGCCGTCCCACAACGTGGTCAGGCCGCCGGACTGGGCGTTGCTGCCCTTGATCGCGAACCGCGACGTCCCGTTGTTCTTCAGCGTCGCCGTGACGTACCTGCTGGTGAACGCGCGCTGGTTCGGGTTCCACGACTGGCTCCCCCCGGGGTAGAGACCCCATTCGAGGTCCGCCTGCACCCACGGACCCGTTCCGGAGCAGCCGCCGAACCAGCACTGCCTGCTGAAGTTGATCGCGTCCATGGCCCCCGCCGCGTCCGCCGACCTGGTGGTCTCGCTGTTGCCGTAGTCGAAGCAGCAGCCGCTGTTGACGTGCGTGCCGCTCGTGACCATGTACATGCCCTCCGGCGCGCTGCCGGTCGGCACGCCGGTCAGGTGGCCGTCACGCCAGTAGCTGTTCGACGGGTTGACGTACAACGAGTACGTCTTGCCGCCCCCGACCGTCAGCGACTCGGAGGTCGCGTTCGCCGGGCGGCTCGAGCTGGAGCCGGGCACCTGGCTCGAACCCTGGTACCACAGGTCGTTCCCGCGGCCGGACTGGTCGTAGACCACGGTGATGACGCAGGATGTGCCGGCACAGAACGAGTCCTGCGTCGCGGCGTTCGCGGTGCCGCCCGTCGCCAGCAGGCCGATGTCCCTGGTCGCGTTGTCCGACGCGCGCCGGACCTGGTAGAGGTTGCCGCCGTAGGCGCCGTAGAGCGCCCGCACCGTGCTGTGGGCCGCCACGCAGGGCGTCCCGCCCGAGGCGTAGATGTCGCACGGCCCGGTGCCGGCGGCCGTGGCGACCGGCGGGGAGTACAGCACGGCACCGGCGACAACCGACGCGACGGCCGCGACGACGCCGAGGAAGGACCTGTGTCTCGACATGGGATGACTCTCCTGTCCTAGGCGCGTTGGAGCTGGAAGCGCTGGTTGGCGTTGCCGTTGAGGGTGTACTGGGCGATGCGGGCCCCGTCGGTGGTCGACGCCTCCCAGACGTCCATGGCCAGGCCGCTCTGGCGGTTCACGAGGCTCACCACACCACCGCCCTGGTCGACCACCCGCCACTGCTGAGTAGTGGCATTGCTGTCCGCCTGCTGCGTGATGTCCGCGCCGCTACTGCTGCTCGCCACCTGCAGCACGAGACCGCTGTGCCGGGCACGGACCCGGTAGAAACCACCACCCGAGTCCAGGAAGTCGAACTGCTGGTTCAACCCACCCGTCGCCGACCACTGGTGCAACAACGCACCGGCCGACGTGGACACCCCGCTGATGTCCGCGAGCTTGCCGCTGTGCACGGCCGTCAGGCGGTAGTTCACCCCGACCTGCACCGGTGACTGCGGGACACCCGGCACGCCGACGCCGTCGCCGTCGAACATGACCCAGTTGACGTTGAGCAGCGCGCCGTTGTTGGTGCTGCCGGACGGTTTGCGGACCACGAAGTACAGCGGGCCGCTGGTGGCCGGCGGACTGCTCAGGGTCAGCGTCTGGGTGGTCCACGTCTGCCAGCCGCCGGTGCCCGCGACGGTCAGGCTGCCGACCAGTGTGCCCGTCGGCGACCCGGCCCGGACCTGGATCGTGCCGCCCGCGGTCGCGGAGGCGACCCGGAAGGTCATGCCGGTGACGTTGGTCAGGTTGACGGGGTCGTACGACCACCAGTCGCCGTCCTCGATGGACCCGATGTTGCTGACGCCGCCCTGCGGGTCGGACGTCGCCTCGACCACCACGCCCGCGCTGCCGGTGCCGGTGCTGTCCGACACCCGGCCGGTCGTGGCGAAGAACTCGGCCTGCTTGTGCTGGGGCTGCAGGATCACCTGTCCCCGGCCGGTGAGCGAACCGCTCCCACCGGAGCCGCCGTTGTCCGAGTAGGACGCCTCGATGACGTAGAAGGTGTTGTCGTTCTCGGAGTGCCCGGACGCCAGCGTGGTCTGCACCTGCGCCGAGCAGCCCTGGGACTGGTCGAGCGGGTGCCCGTGGGCGTCGTGGCCGAGGTAGGCCTGGATGGTCACCTTCGAACAGTCGACCATGCCGTCCTCCGGGTCGGTGACCGAGACCGTGAAGCTCACGACGTCACCCCACTCGAACACGCCGCCGTTCGGTGGTGCCGTGACTGTCACCGTCGGCGCGGTGTTGCCGGCCGTGATGCCCAGGCTCGCGGACCCGGTCGCGCCGGCGGAGTTCCGGACGGTCAGCACGGCGGTGTAGTTGCCCGCGGACGAGTAGGTGTGGCCGGGGTTGGCGGCCGTGGACGTGGTGCCGTCGCCGAAGTTCCACGAGTAGGTCAGCGACGAGCCGCCCGGGTCGGTGGAGCCCGCGCTGGAGAAGCTCACCGTCAGCGGCGCCGGGCCGCTGGTGCGGTCCGCCGCCACCCTGGCGACCGGGTTCGCCTGGTTGGTGCCGAGGTAGTCGATCCGGTCGATGCCGGAGTCACTGTTGCCGCCGCCGTACCCGCTCCCCCACTCGATGACGTAGAGGGCGCCGTCCGGGCCGAAATCGAAGTCCATCGGGCGGTTGAACGACATCGACGACAGCAGCCGGTCGATCGAGCCGACCGACGTGCCGGCCGAGCTCAGCTGGAAGGTGTACAGCTGGCTGGTGTTCCACTCGGAGAACACCGCGCGACCGTCGAAGTCGGCCGGCCACTTGCGACTGGAGCTCAGGTTCGGGTCGTACCGGTAGACCGGCCCCGCGGTCGGCGCGCCGCCGGCGAGCGCCGGGAAGTTCGACGGGTCGGCCTGGTAGTGGTACCAGACCGTCGCCGGGATGGCCGGCGGCAGCCTGGTCTGGCCGGTGTTGTTCGGCGAGTTGTTGGTCGGACCGCCGGCGCAGTCGAACTTGCCGCCCGAGGTGTTGTTCGCGAAGTTGAAGTCGTTGTACGCCGAGTTGGGACCGACGCAGTACGGCCAGCCCGCGTTGCCGGGCCTGCTGAGCACGTCCCACTCCACGGTGTTCTGGGGACCGCGGGTCGAACTGGCGCTCGGCGCGTCCGGACCGTAGTTGGACACGACCGGGTAACCGGTCTTCGGGTCGATGTTCATCCGGAACGGGTTGCGGTAGCCCATCATGTAGATCTCGGGCCGGGTGTTGGCCGTGCCGGCCGCGAACAGGTTGCCCGACGGGATCGTGTACGTGCCGTTCGACTCCGGGTGGATCCGCAACACCTTGCCGGACAGGCTGTTCGTGTTCCCTGCGGTGCGTTGCGCGTCCCAGCTGGCTCGACCGGAGCGCTCGTCGATCGGGGCGTAGCCGTCCGAGGCGAACGGGTTGGTGTTGTCCCCGGTCGACAGCCACAGGTTGCCGTTCCTCTTGTCGAACACGAGGCCGCCGCCGTGGTGGCAGCACTCCTGGCGCTGCACCGGCACGTCCAGCACGACCTTCTCGGAGGACAGGTCGATCGTGTTGCCGTTGACGGTGAACCGGCCCAGCCGGTCGACGTTCGCCGAGCTCGGCGAGTAGTACACGTACACCCACTGGTTCGTCGCGAAGGCGGGGTCGAGCACGATGTTGAGGCCGCCGGACTCGTTGGCGGTGAACACGTTCAGGTGCGCGGCCGTGGTGGTGGCGCCGTTCGGTTGCACGATCTTGACGTCACCGAGCCGATCGACGAAGAAGACGCGCCCGTCCGGGGCGACGTCCATCGCCATCGGGTTGCCGGTCTCGGTGTGCAGCCGGACCTTCTGGAACATCGAGTCGGGCGGCAGCGCCGCGTCGGCGGCCTGGCCGGCATGCGTCACCAGGTACACCACCGGGAACAGCGCGGCGAGGAGCAGGCCCACCGCCAGCAGCGCGAACCGGCGGAACACGGGAGATCTGGACATCGTCGGGCTCCTCATCACTGTCACTGCACTCGCTGGAGCTGAAAGCGCTGGTTGGCGGCGCCGGTGAGGGTGTACTGGGCGATGTGTGCGCCGTCGGTGGTCGACGCCTCCCAGACGTCCATGGCCAGGCCGCTCTGGCGGTTCACGAGGCTCACCACACCACCGCCCTGGTCGACCACCCGCCACTGCTGAGTAGTGGCATTGCCGTCGGTCTGCTGCGTGATGTCCGCGCCACTCCCGCTGCCCGCCTGGAGGACCAGGCCGCTGTGCCGGGCGCGGACCCGGTAGAAACCACCACCCGAGTCCAGGAAGTCGAACTGCTGGTTCAACCCACCCGTCGCCGACCACTGGTGCAACAACGCACCGGCCGACGTGGACACCCCACTGATGTCGGCCCGCTTGCCGCTGTGCTGGGCGACGAGGTTGTAGTGGACGCCGGTCTCCACCACCGAGGTCGAGCCCTGCCCGGTCGCGCGGTAGGTGTGTCCGGCCTCGACGGCGAACTCGAGGAGGTCGGACTCGGGCCTGGCCGGCGTGACGGCCGAGCCGGTGCTCGTGTCACGCAGTTCGAAGGTGCCGGTGAACATGCGGCTGCGCACGCGGACGGTGCCCGCGCGGTCGGCCGTGACGGTCAGCTCCCGGGCGCCGCCGCCGGTCCAGGTGGCGCCCACCGTGTAGCCGCCACGCCCGCGCAGCCCGTTGACGCTGCCGGCGGGCCAGGCCGGCGGCAGCGCCGGCAGCACGTGCAGCTCGCCGTTGTGGCTGTGCAGCAGCATCTCGGCGATACCGGACGTCGCGCCGAAGTTGCCGTCGATCTGGAAGGGCGGGTGCAGGTCGAACATGTTGGGCGCCAACCGGTCCGTGGTCACCAGGGACCGGATCAGGTCGTGTGCCCGGCCGCCCTCCTCCATGCGTGCCCAGTAGTTGATCTTCCAGGCGAGTGACCAGCCGGTGCCGGCGTCACCACGCAGCTCCAGCGTCCGGCGCGCGGCCGTGTACAGCTGGGGCGTGCCGCGCTTCGTGATCTGGTTGCTGGGGTGCAGGCCGTACAGGTGGGAGATGTGCCGGTGGTTCGGCTCGGTCTCCACCCAGTCGTACAGCCATTCCTGGATGTTCCCGCGCGAGCCGACCTTCATCGGCGCGAGTCGTGCCCTGGCGGCCCGCACCTGGTCGCGGAAACCGGAGTCGACGCCCAGCACCTCGCTGGCGCCGGCACAGCCGTCGAACAGGTCACGCAGGATCTGCATGTCCATCGTCGGCCCGGCGCACACGCTCACGCCGGAGTGGTGGGGTAGCTCCGGTGAGTTGGACGGGTTGGTGACGAGGTGTCCCAGGGTCGGCTCGGTGACGAGCGTGGCGAGGAAGAACTGCGCCGCGCCCTTCATCGCCGGGTAGTTCGCACGCAGGAACGCGACGTCGCCGGTGAAGCGGTAGTGGTCCCAGATCAGCGACGACAGCCACGCGCCGCCCGCCTGCCACATCCCCCACAGCGCGCCGTCGACGACCGACGAGCCGCGCCAGGCGTCGGTGTTGTGGTGGGTGACCCAACCGGCCGTGGTCCCGTACTGGACCTGCGCGGTGCGGGCGCCGGTGACCGTGAGGTCGTTGACCAGCTTCGCCACCGGCTCGAAGCACTCGGCGAGGTTCGTCGTGTCCACCGGCCAGTAGTTCATCGGCAGGTTGGCGTTGATCGTGTACTTCGAGTCCCACGGCGGAGACATCTGGTCGTTCCAGATGCCCTGCAGGTTGGCCGGCTGCGTGCCCGGGCGCGACGAGGAGATCAGCAGGTACCGCCCGTACTGGAACAGCAGCGCGGAGAACTGCGGGTCGCTGACCGAGCCGTGCTGGGCGATCCGGACGTCGGTGGGCTGGTCGGCGGCCGAGGTCCGGCCGACGTCGAGGGTGACGCGACCGAACAGCGCCTGGTAGTCGGCGACGTGCCGGGCGCCGAGGCCGGGGTAGCCCCTCGCCTGGGCGGCGGCCAGGCGGTTCCTGGCGATGCCCTGGTAGTCGCCGTTCACAGTCCGGTAGTCGACGTAGCTGGTGCCGACCGAGACCAGCAGCGTCACGGAGTCGGCACCCGACACCCGCAGCGTGCCGCCGGAGCTGGTGACGCTCCCACCGTCCGCCACGGCCCGGGCCAGCGCGAGGAACCGGACCGACCCCGCGATGCCCCGCGAGTCGCCGGAGACGCCGTCCAGCGCGACCGTCGTGGCGTCCGGACTCGACGCCGTCGCCCGCTGTGGGGTGCTGAACGCGGCCGAGAACGAGATCGAGCCGGCGGTCTCCGCGGTCAGCCGCACGACGATCACCTGGTCCGGCGCGCTCGCGATCACCTCGCGCCGGTACCGCACGCCGTTCGCCACGTAGGTCACGACCGCCGCGGCGGTGGTGAGGTCCAGCCATCGCTGGTACCCGGACACCCCGCTGGTGCCGGGCAGCGTGAGCCGCAGGTCGCCGACCGGCTGGTAGGGCAGCTGTGCGGCCGGGCTGCCGAGCATCACCTGGTCGATCAGGCTCTGCGCCTGCGACCACTGGTTCGCGAACACCTGCTGGCGGATCTGCGCCAGCGACGCCGCGCCGCGCGGGTTGCTGTAGTCGTGCGGGCCGCCCGCCCAGACGGTGTCCTCGTTGAGCTGCAACCGTTCGGTGTCGGTGTTGCCGAACACCATCGCGCCGAGCCGGCCGTTGCCGACGGGCAGCGCGCGCAGCCAGTCCGAGCCGGCCGGTTCGTCGTACCACAGCGCCAGGTCGTTCACGGCGCGCACGTCGGCGGGGGCGGTCGAGTCGGCGCGGGCGATCGCGGTCCAGGGGCCGAACACCGCGCCGACGCCTGCCGCGCCGAGCTTCATCGCTTGCCTTCGCGTCAGGTCCGGCATGATGGATCCTCCAGTAGGGGTGGCCGCCGCCCCCGATCCCTGCCGTGGCGGGACGGCGGCCGGGTCGGTCAGCGGAACAGCGCGAGCGCGCTCCCGGGAACGTCGGCGGTCATGGCGCGCGTCAGCCGAGCGTCCAACGCTGGTTGCCGCCGCCGTTGCACGTCCACAGCTCCACGAGCGCGCCGTCCGCGGTGGACGCTCCGGTGACGTCGAGACACAGTCCGGACTGGACACCTGTGATGGTGCCGTCGGCGTTGCGCAGCCACTGCTGGTTCGCCTGCCCGTTGCACGACCAGATGATCACCTGTGTGCCGGCGCTGGTCTGGTTGTCGTACGCGTCGAGGCACATCGTCCCGCCGTCGACGGAGAGCTGGTTGCCCGTGGTGTAGGTCCACGTCTGGCCGGACTGCCCGCCGCACGGCCAGATCCGCGCCTGGGTGCCGGCCGTGGTGTTGGGGACGTCGAGGCACTTCCCGGCGCCGACCGCGTGCACCGGGCCGGTGACCGGGTCGTTGCCGCCGCTCGTGCCGCCCGCCACTCGGTACATGACCACGCCGTGGGCCGGGACGGACGCGCTGATCGTGCCCGCGGTGGTCGACGTGGCGCCGGACCACAGGTCGGTCAGGGTGTAGCTGCTCGCGCCGGTCTTGCCGATCGCCGCCGCGGTGGTGGAGATCGTCGCGGTGGAGCCGCCCTCGTTGAACAGCACGACCGACACGTCGCCGTTGGCGAGGGGTTTGGCCAGCACGTCGCGGCCGCCGGACGAGGACACCATCCTGCCCTGCCTGCCGAGCGGGTCCTGGTCGACCGCGATCACCCGGGAGTTGGTCAGGATGCTCACGGTGGTCGAGCTCGCGTTCGTGATGTTGTTGCCGGCGACCAGCGGCGCGGCCATCTGCGCCCACAGGCTGAAATGGGCCCGGTCCTCCGTGGCGGACATGCCGTTGCCGACCTCCAGCATGTCGGGGTCGTTCCACGCCCCCGGGCCGGCGTAGCCCGCGAGTCCCACGTTGGCGTGGAAGATGTTGAGCATGCTGGTGTAGTTCGCCGCGATGTCGCCGGTGGTGCGCCAGCTGTTGCCGACGCCGGCGCCCCAGGTCCACACGTTGTCCTGCCCCCAGCTGCAGAGGCTGTAGAGGATCGGGCGGCCGGTCGCGGCCAGCGCGTCACGCATGGCCGTGTAGCGGGACTGGGCGTTGACGCCCTGGTTGTTGCAGTTGTCGTACTTGAGGTAGTCGATCCCCCAGGAGGCGAAGAGGTTCGCGTCCTGGCGCTCGTGGTTGAGGCTACCCGGGTAGCCCGCGCAGGTCGCCGTGCCCGCGTCCTCGTAGATGCCCAGCTTCAGGCCCAGCGAGTGGACGTAGTCGGCGAGTGCCTTGATCCCGTTCGGGAACTTGGCCGGGTCCGGCACCAGGTTGCCGCTCGAGTCCCGGTTGCGGGTCATCCAGCAGTCGTCGATGTTGACGTAGGTGTAGCCCGCGGCCTGCATGCCGTTGTTGTGCATGGCCGACGCGGTCGACCTGACCAGCGAGTCGGAGACGTTGCAGCCGTAGGCGTTCCAGTCGTTCCAACCCATCTGCGGGGTGCGCGCCAACCCGTTGTCGATCGCCCGGGCGGGCGGGGCGGTGGTGACCATGGCCGTGGCGGTCACCGCCGCCGCCATGGCCGCGGTCATGGCGGCGGCCACCGCGAGATGACCGAGACTTGCCGCGATCGTACGTACGCTCATGTCCTTGTCCACTTCTGACTGTTGCCGCTGGAACAGGTCTGCAGGGTCACCGGTGTGCTGTTGGCGGTGCCGCCGCCGTTCGGGCCGAGGCACAGTCCTGACTGGACACCCGTGACCGTGCCGTCGGTGTTGACGTTCCACTGCTGGTTGGTGCCGCCGGTGCAGTCCCAGATGATCACCCTGGTCCCGGGTGCGGTGCCGGCGCCCTCGGCGTCGAGGCACTTGGTGCCGTACACCTGTACCTGCCTGGCGGTGTTGACCGTCCACTGCTGGTTGCCGCCGCCGTTGCAGTCCCAGAGCGTCACCTGCGTGCCGTTGGTCTGGGACGCGTTCGGGACATCCAGGCACCGGCCGGCGTTGTCGTTGCGCAGCGCCGAGGTCGTCCCGCCGCCCGAGCCGGCGACGGCGAGGTTGTCGAACTGCGCGGTCTCCCCCTGGCTGGTGGCGAACCCGACCTGGCCGGCGGACAGCGTGGTGTCGGTCACCGACCCGACGACGGTGCCGTCGACGCTGGCGGTGATGGTGCTGCCGGAGAAGCCGAGGGACAGCGCGTGCCAGCGGTTGGTGCCCAGCGCGGAGGTCGTGCCGCTGCGCAGCGTGGTGACCTGCGCGCTGAGGTTGTTGCGCAGGATCGACCACGCCCCGGTGTCGCTGACCCGCAGGTAGTAGGCGTTGAGCGCGGCCTGGTTGGTCGTCACCTGCGAGCCGGCCCGGCCGACCAGCGAGACGTTGCCGGCCTTCTCCAGCAGCACGTCCGCGGACACCGTGTAGTTGCTCCACGCCACGTTGCCGAGCAACGCGTACGGGTCGGTCCTCGTCTTCCAGGGGATCGCCTGCTGCGGGGAGGCCTGGCGCACGCACGTGCCCGACCGGCCGGCGCCGCAGGCGGTCGTCTCGAAGGCGCCTTCCATGTCCATGAGGTACCTGGCCTCCCTGCCGGCCGCGTACCCGTCGAAGTCGTCGCTGTAGGGCAGGTTCAGTGAGCCCTGGGCCGGGCTCGTCGCGGTGCCCCTGCCCTGCCCGGTCGTGGTGGTGACCGTGTACAGGTAGCCCGGTTGGACGGTCAGGGAGAAGGCGCCGCCGGACGGGGTGAGGTCGGTGGTGTGGACGAAGAAGTCCGCCTGGTTGGTGGAGTTCAGGTTGGTGGCCCACACGTGCACCTGTCCGGTGGACAGCCCGCCGGTGACGGTGAGGTTCAGCGTCTGCGCCACGGTGGCGTCCACGGTCTCGACGACCATGGAGTAGTCGGTGTTGTTGGGCGACTTCAGCGACACGTAGCTGCCGTTCGCGCGGTTCCCGCCGAGGTAGCCGGTGGCGGCGTCGAGGTACTTCCAGCCGGGGGCGGTGAACTGCGTGGTGTGCGCCAGCGCCCACGTGTCCTTGCCGACCGAGTAGTGGCCCGACCACGGCTGGTTGGCCAGCACCAGCCCCACCGTCGGCCATGGGATGTTCGGCGTGACGGCGGCGATCAGGTCCCAGTTGAGGTAGGCCGTCATCTTGCCGTCGATGTAGACCCGGTTGATGCCCCGGGCCAGCGGCTTGGCGCCGTCGTTGTAGTCCTGCGAGCCGTTCTCGCTCGACCACAGGGTCTTGCCGGAGTTCGCCACGTTCGACGGGACGGCGCAGGAGGTCTGCGCACTCAGGTAGCCGCACGTGTAGTGGGCACTGAGCACGTCGGTCGCGTTGCGGTAGGCCGTGTTCGTCGAGATGGGACCGGCGGGTCCCCAGTCCCCCGGCCACGAGTCACCGGAGATGATCTTCACCGCGCTGTAGCCGTTGGCGTTGAGCGCGTCGCGGATCGTGACGGTCCAGTCGGCGTTCCACTGCTTCTCGTTCTGCACCGGCGTGAGGTAGTCGATCGTCAGCCCGTGCTGGCGGGCGCAACCCAGCCAGGACAGGTAGTAGTTCACCAGGTCGGTGGAGAAGAAGGTGCCGTTGCCGATCCAGCCCGGCGCGCCCCAGGCCAGCCCCACCAGCTTGATGTTGGGGTTGCGTGCCCTGGCCTGCGCCATGATCCACCACTCGTACCCGCGGTCGCAGTCGAGGTCGCCGCGGAAGTGGGCGTGGCTGGGCTCGGCACCGCTGGTGGAGTTGGTGTCGCCGCCGATCTCCGCCTTGAGGATCTGCAGCGCGGCGCCGTAGCCGGGTTTGAACAGGTAGTCGAGGATCTGGCCGCGCTGCGGCTCCGGATAGTCGATCAGCAGACGGCTGTTGCCGCCACCGCCGCTGACCGCGCCGACGCCGTCGAACGTACGACCGCCGGACGCGCCGTTGATGGTGATCGACGTGGCGGCCTGGGCGGGTGCCGCACCGACGATGCCGCCCAAGGCCACGACGACGGCGACCGCCGCCGTGCGCACACGCCGGAGCAGGGTTCCGGGCATGGCTGTACTCCCTTCCCACACAGCAGGTTGCGCGGGTGCTAGGCCGTGAACTGCCACCAGTTCACGTTGAACAGGTAGCCGCTGCCACCGGCGAACCGGAGGTAGAGATCCTGTGTGCCGGTCGCCCCGCTGACCGAACAGGACACGGTGGTCCAGGTCTGCCAGCCGCCGGTGCCGGGCACGGTGCAGCGGCCGACCACGGTGCCGCTCGTGCCGCCGAGCCGCAGCTCGATGGTGCCGCCGCTGGTCGCCGAGGCCACCCGCGCGGTGAACGACCGGGGGCCGGAACCGAAGGCCACGCTCCTGACCTTGGTCCAGTCCCCGTTCTCGATGAAGCCGACCTCTCGGCCGCCCTCGCTCGCGGCCTCGGTCTCGATCCCGGACTCCGCCGCGATGGTCTCGGCCTCCTGGCGGGTGAAGGGGTTCAGCGTGTCCGCCGCCGGCGCACCGGAACCGGTCATGTTGATCGTCGGGATCGAGCCGTCGGAGCCGTAGCTGAACTTCTCCACGGCGACCGACCGGGTGTAGCCGCCGCCGCCCGGCAACGCGCCGTTGTGGTAGAAGAAGTAGCTGCCGCCCTTGAAGTCGACGATGCCGGCGTGGTTGGTGAAGCTCGAACCCTGGGTCGGCATCACCGTGCCACGGTAGGTCCACGGGCCGGTCGGTCCCGGTGCCGTCGAGTACGCGATGAACTCGGAGCAGCACCGCGCGGCGAACACGTTGTAGTACAGGCCGTTGCGCTTGAAGACCCACGGCGCTTCCTCGAACAGCGTCGGCCTGCTCGCGTTTCCGGTGCGGGTGCCGAAACCCGACGTGGTGAGCGGGATCTGGGTGGGGCCGCCCGAGTAGGAGACCATGTCCGCGTTCAGCCGGACGTACCACAGGTTCGGGTTGCCCCAGTACAGGTAGGCCTGCCCGTTGTCGTCGACGAAGACCGTCGGGTCGATCTCGCCGTTCTCCACCAGGGGTCGTCCGATGGCGTCGTGGAACGGACCGGTGGGGCTGTCCGACACGGCGACGCCGATCGCCATCCGGCCCGTCGCGCGGTTGGTCGTCGGGACGTACCAGTAGAACCTGCCGTCGCGGTAGACCGTCTGGCCCGCCCACGCGTTGGCGCTGGCCCAGCTGAAACTCGCCAGGTTGAGCGGGGAGCCGTGGTCGGTCCAGTTCACCATGTCCGCGGACGACCACACCCGCCACTCCCGCATGGTGAAGTTCGTCGATCCGTCCTCGTCGTGTCCGGTGTAGAGGTAGACGCGGCCGTTGTGGACCAGCGGCGCGGGGTCGGCGGTGTAGATGTGCTGGACGATCGGGTTGTCGGCGCTCGCGGTCACCGGGGACGGTGCCAGCAGGCCCATGACGGCCACGAGCCAGGCGAGATGTCTTCTCATCGTTGCCTCACGGGGTGGAGAGATCGAAGCGCTGCAGGGTGACCGTGCCGCCGAGGGCCTGGGTGGCGTAGTTGAAGACGGCGAACCGGTAGCCCATGAAGAACGTCCAGTTGTTGTTCAACGTGAACGCCGGGCCCAGCGAGGTGAAGGTGACACCGTCGGTGCTGTAGGAGAACCGGGCCTGCCGCCCGGCACCCGGCCGGATGTCGGCGTTGGCACGCAACCAGATCCGGTTGGCGCCGAAGCCGGTGCCGGCGACCTCGGTGCCGGTGCTGGTGGTGTTCCAGCTGCCGTCCATGGTGATGTTGTCGACCATCACCACCCGGTTGCGGCCACCGTCGCGTCTGATCCCGATCCACGCCGACGAGTCCCGCAGCATCGCGAGCCCGGTGCGGTCACCGTCCCGCATCCCCGTGAGGTCGAGGGCGACCGTCGCCGTGGAGGTGGGGCCCTGGATCCGGTGGGTCAGGGTGTTGCGTGCCGAGTAGAGGTCGGTCGTCACCGTCGCGGTCCCCATCCGCACCCCGTTGCTCACCGAGAACTTCGTGGTGTCCGGGTTGTGGTTCCACTCCCAGTCCGGACCCAGCGCGGGGCCGGGGAAGGTGTCCAGGCCGGTCATCGGTCGCACCGGGTGCGGCGGCAGGTTCGGGAACGGGTAGCTGGCGCCCCCGCCGCCGTTGACCGTCCGGACCTGCGGCCAGCCGTCGGCGGTCCAGGTGACCGGCGCGAGCACCGGCACCCGGCCGCCGGGGAAGGCGTCGACGAAGGCCATGTAGTACCACTGGCCGTTCTGCGTCTGCACCAGCCCGCCCTGGTGCGGCACACCCCCGCCCGGGATCGGCGTCGGCATGTTCAGCAGCACCTGGTGCAGCGTGTACGGGCCGAACGGGTTGGCGGCCTTCAGGATGTACTGACCGTTCGCCGGCCTGGTCAGGAAGATGTAGTAGCTGCCGTTGATCTTGTAGAAGCGGGCGCCCTCCAGGGTGCCGATGTTCGACGGGGTCGAGAACACCTGCTGCGACCGGACCTCCGACCTCCCGTCCGCCGACAGCTGCGCGACGCTGATGTTGGTGTTGCCGTAGGCGACGTACATCGTGTCGTCGTCGTCGACCAGCAGGCCGGCGTCGTAGTAGCACTTGTTGATCGTGGTGTGCCGCTGCCAGGGCCCCTCCACCGCCGTCGCCGTGTAGATGTGGGTGTTGGCGAAGTCGACGCAGCCACCCCAGTAGAAGGTCTTGTTGCTTCTACGGTAGTTGAGGAACGACGCCCAGATCCCCCGCACGTACCCTCGGCCGCCGCTCAGGTCGTACTTCGAGCCGAAGTCCAGGCGGGGCACGGAATGCCCGGCGAACTCCCAGTTCACCAGGTCGTAGGACCGCAGGACGGGCGCCCCGGGCGAGTAGTGCATCGTGGACGCCGAGTAGTAGTAGGTGTTGTCGACGCGGAAGATGTCGATGTCCGCGAAGTCCTGCCACAGCACCGGGTTCGTGTAGTCGGCCACCGGCCCCGCCGCGGCCTGGGTGGGTGCGCCGGCCACCAGCCCGCCACCCAGCAGGGTGGCGATCACGAGCGTCACCACCGCGGTACGCGGTCGTAGGCGTGCGGTCACGGCCCCCGTTCCGCTCCGCCCGGCCGGCGTTGCCGCCACCACCGGCCGACGCGGTACCGACGAGAACAGGACCGGCCCGGCGGCCGGCCGCGTGCGACGTCGCGTGGGCATCGTCGCCCCTCTCAGGTCTTTTCCGGGAGTCAGTCCGGGATCGGTTCGCCACGCACGGGGAATGGTTCGTGCGGTACGCCCGGCGACCGGGCGCGGTCGCGCCGCGAAGAAGCGTCGGATCGCATATGAGAATCCCATCATCGTTGACGGTGGATATCGCGCACGACCAAAGCCGACGATCAGGTCCGGCTGAGCCGTCATCCGAACTCGATGTGAACGCTAACACAGACGTGATTGGACAACAAGACACCCATAGTCAAAAGATGCTGAAAGGTTTGGGTCGCTCGCGACAGGACCGTTGTGAGCGCACACATGGGACTGGAAAAGGACATGCGACATCGTCCGGAACTGACGCTCCAGATGTCCGACCGATTCCGGGAGCGCTCCACAAACAGCCTGTGGATCACCGCTCCTACTGCACCGAGCGAATTGTGCGGCACTCCGGATGCCAATGGGGTCGAACAGCGACCCGTTTACCGGAATCAGTGCGCCACCAGCACGGATGGTGCGCGAGCCGGCAGGCACGCGTCCGCGGTGGGCCAGTGTTCTGTTGTGGGCTCCGTCGTTGTGCTCGTGTGCTCCTGTTCCTGGTTGCGCGTCGACCGAGACACCATATGTATGTGTAGAGGAGCGGTGCTGTTAAGTCCAGTGTTCAGCGGCTAGCACGTAACAGGCTGCCGCCGCCAGGACGCATACATATGAGGTCACCGAGTCCCGACGTCGCCGCCGCCGACTCACCCACCCCTGACCGGCTCGTGTCCCGGTACCCGAAGATCTCCAGGTCCCTCGGGGTTTGGGACGGCCGTTCCGGGGTACGGGGCACGTGATCAATGTCGTCGTCCCTAGGAGGTTGCACGTGCAGATCCAGGTCAACACCGACCACAACGTCCAGGGCGGTGAAGGGCTGGCCGCCTACGTGACCACCGACCTGGAGGCCGAACTGTCCCGGTTCGCCCAGTGGTTGACCCGGGTGGAGGTGCATATCAGCGAGGACGGGGCGGGCCCGACCGGCGACAAGCGCTGCGTGATCGAGGCGCGGCCCGCGGGCATGCAACCGGTCGCCGTGACCCACCACGCCGGGTCGGTGGACGACGCGTACAGCGGCGCGGCGCAGAAGTTGGGGACGGTGCTGGACAGCAAGTACGCCCGCGCACACGATCACAAGGGCAGCGACACCATCCGCCACATGCCGCCCGCCGACGACCCGAGCTGACCCGCCGGGCGGCTCAGGACCACGTGGCAGCGGGGCGCCCACCGGCAAGATGTGCCGGTGGGCGCCCCGCATCTTTTCATCATTTGGTGGGGTTTAACGCCAAAAGCTACTCAGACGAGTTTTCTGGGGTCACGATCGTGACAAAGGAGCCTTCGCGGCCTGCTATCTCGTTGGTTTTGCGAGCTGAATTCGGGAAATACCACCCAGATGACCACTGAAGATTACCTGTCACAAAAGGTGTGTACCATTGGGACTGAGCGCGACTACCAGTCAATCGCTCACTCCCCCAAAGGAAGTTCAGCTTATGGAGCATGACTTCGAATCAGTCCTCAGATACGCCAAGGAATCCAGGAGGAAGCACACCGGTCGCCTGGTACTGCGCGGCGTCCTCGGTGCCACCGCCGTGGCGGCTCTCGCCGGCGCGATGAGTGGTACCGCGGCCGCGGCCCCGGGAGAGACCGACACCGGCACCACCACCGCCAACGTGGCGGTGAACTCCGCGATCGCGTTGACGGGAGCCACTCCCAGCTTCACCCTCACGGGCCTGCCAGGGGCGACCGTCACTACGAACGGTGCGGTGACCTTCAACGTCGAGACCAACAACCTCGCCGGTTACGCGGTCACCGTGCAGAGTCAGACGACCACCATGACACCGGGTGTCGCGGGCAACACCGACTCGATCCCGATCGGGGCACTGTCGGTACGTGAGACCGACGGCACAGCTTTCATTCCGGTGAGTGGCACGGCGCCGGTCACGGTGGACGCGAAGGACACCCGGTCGGCACAAGGCGGTGACGCCCTCAGCAACGACTACGAGATCGTCATCCCGTTCGTCAACGAGGACACCTACTCGGCGACGTTGGACTACATCGCGACGACGCTCTAGACAAGAAGGTCCACAATGACCACCACGCTGGGGCGTAGTGCGGTAATCCTGTTCTGCGCCATCATGCTCGGTTGGTCGGCGCCAGTTGCGAGCGGGTCCGAGGCAGACACCTCGGACCCGCGGGTCCCGGTCAGCGATCCGCCCACGAACTCGACCTCCTACAGCTCGGTTCCCGCGCAGTTCTCGTTGACCATCAGCCCCACCCGAGTTGTCGCCAGCCAGGACGACCTCGCCGCGGTCCCGCCTATTCTCGTGGTCAACCGTGGACAATCCGCCGTTCCGGTTACCGTTCAGAAGCGCAATTTCTCCGGCGGGTTGGACGGCTCCCTGGTATTCCAGAAAGACGCGTCCTACTCGGCCGCCGACTGGGTCACCCTCACTCCGACCAGTTTCGTGGTCGCCCCCGGCGCGAGCCAGACCGTCACCACGTCGGTCTCCGTCGGCACGTCTCCGGAACCTGGTGATCACCAGGTCGCCATCGTGTTCCTCGTGCCGGCCGACAAGGGCGACGCCAACATCAGGATCAACCGGGGCATCGCCGTCCCGGTCTACGTCGCCGTCTCCGGACCGACCGACGACTCGGCCTCGCTCAGTGGCCTCGAGGCACCGGGGTTCGTGACGTCGGGCACCGTCGAGGTCACGGCGAAGGTGCGCAACACCGGTACCGTCCACCGCGACTTCCGCAGCACCAACCGCCTGCACCTCGATGTCGGCGGCTCCGCCACCGCGTTCGCCGACTTCACGGTGATGCGTGGCGCGACCCGCGACATCAGCACGACGTGGGACCCGCCGCTGATGTGTGTCTGCCATCCCTCGGTGTCCATCGTCAGCGCGGACGGCACCGTCCGCACGACGACCATCCGCGTCATCGTGTTCCCCCTGCAGCTGCTGGGCATCAGCGTCGGCGTGGTCATGGTGCTCGCCGCGGGCTTCTGGCTCCGACGTCGCCGCCGGGCCCGCACGGCCGACACCGGCACCGGCCGCGCTCATGCCTAGGAGCGCCCGGCGCCGCTGCACGAAGGCCCTGGTGCTGCTCACTACGCTCTCGCTGACGACCGCACTCTGTGTCGCGCCGGCCGCGGCCGCGGCTGCGGCCGGCACCGTCCTGTTCCAGAACGCCTTCAACAACCGGACGGTCGACGGCACCGGCACCGTCACCTTGCCGACGCCGACCAGCGGGACGAACGCCGCGTGCCTCACCGCATCGGGCAACAGCGCCACCCTCCCCCTGCTCAGCTGCTCGGGCTCCACCGACGCGCAGGGCAGCGGAAAACTGCGGCTGACCTCGGCGACCGCCAACCAGGTCGGCGGGATCTTCGGCCAGACCAGCTACCCGACGTCCAGTGGTCTGGACGTCACCTTCACCAGCTACCAGTGGGGTGGCACCGCGGCCGACGGCCTCGCGTTCCTGCTCGCCGCCGTCAACCCGGCGAGCCAGACCGCCCCGACCACCATCGGACCGTCCGGCGGATCGCTCGGCTACTCCTCCGCCGGCTCGGTCAGCGGGGTGCCCAACGGGTACCTCGGCGTCGGTCTCGACGTGTTCGGCAACTTCAGCAGCACCGGGTTCTCCGGCTCCGGCTGCGCCGCGAACCCCAACATCTCGACCACGACAGCGGGTGCGGTGGTGGTGCGCGGACCCGGCAACGGGGGCGTCGGCTACTGCGGACTGACGACCACCTACAACGGCACCGCCGGGTCCAAGGTCGCCCTCCGGGCCGCGACCAGAGCGGCTTCCGCGGTCCCGGTCCAGGTGCTCGTCAACCCGACCACCGGCTCGTTCACGTCGGACTCCGGTGTCTCCGTCGCCGCCGGCACGTACAAGGTCGTCGCCACCCCGGTCGGGCAGTCGACGCGGACACTGAGCGGCGCGCTGCCCGTCGTCCCGGCCGGCATGTACCCGAGCGCGGCATGGCTGGGCGCCAACGGAGTGCCCAAGCAGCTCGCGTTCGGGTTCGTCGGCTCGACCGGCGCCATGACCGACGCGCACGAGATCTCCAACGTGAAGGTCCTGACGTTCAAGCCGGTGCCCCAGCTGGCGGTCACCACCACCAGCTACGCCGCCGCCACCTCGCAGCCCGGCGATCCGGTCTCCTACAAGGTCACCGCGAGTGTGCTCGCCGGCGTCAACGAGACGAGCCCGATCTCGGTCACCCAGACGGTGCCGACCGGTGTGGTCCCGGCCGGCGCCTACGGCACCGGCTGGGTGTGCGCGAACCCCGTCGGGGAGTCGATCACCTGCACGACCAGCGGTTCGAGCTTCACCAACGGCACCGCTCTGCCCGTGATCACCGTGGTCGCCATCGTCACCTCGGCGAACGTCACCTCGGCGCTGGTCCAGAGCAACTCACCGGCCACCGCGACCTCCGCGGACGCCAACCCCGCCACCGACACCACCTCGGCGACGACCGCCCTGCCGGCCGGACCGTCGGGCATCCTCGTGGTCCCCTCCAGCGGGAGCGTCGCCGGCGGCGGCGGTGTGCTCGTCGGCGGCACCAACGTCACCCTCGCGACGGCCATCGAGATCGGCACCACGGCCGAACAGAACGCCGGGACGCCGGTCGTCCTACTGCCGTGCCCGGGCGCCTCGGCGCCCGGCTGTTTCACCGTCGTCGGGAACGCCCTGTACATCTCGCCCATGCCCGCGAGGCCGGGCGCCGCGACGGTGTCGGTCACGGTCGTCATCCTCGGCAGGGCCGCCGCGGGGAGCTACGTCTACGCCGACCGCCCGGCCACGCCGGCCGCCCCGACCGCCACGGCCGGCATCACCAGCGCGACCGTCACCTGGGTGGCCCCGGCCACCAACGGCAGTGCGATCACCAGCTACGTCATCACGCCGTACCTGGCCGGGGTCGCACAGTCGACGCGGTCCTTCGACACGACGGCGACCAGCCGGACGCTCACCGGTCTCACCGCCGGCGGCTCGTACACGTTCACCGTCTCGGCCGTGAACGCCTACGGCACCTCCCCGCCCAGCGCGGCGTCGGCGGCGGTCGTCCCCTATGCGCTGCCCGGCACACCGTCGATCACCGCGGTGTCGGCCGGTAGCCTGTCCGCGACACTGACCTGGAACGCGCCCGCCGACAACGGCAGCGCCATCACCGGCTACCGGGTCACCCCGTACATCGCCGGTGTCGCCCAGACCCCGCAGACCTTCAGCGGTGCCGCGACCACCAGGACCGTCACCGGTCTGACGGCCGGGACCACCTACACCTTCGTCGTGGCGGCGACCAACCTCGCGGGCACGGGCGCCAACTCGGCGCAGTCGTCGGCCGTGGTCGCCAACCAGTCCCCGAGCCTCGCCTTCCCCGCACCGCCGGCCGGGGAGGTGGGAGTCGCCTACAGCAGGCAGCTCACCGCCACCAACGGTACGTCGCCCTACGCCTGGTCGGTCAGTGCCGGTGCCCTGCCCGGTGGGCTGACGCTGAACGCCACGACCGGCCTGCTCGCCGGAACTCCCACGGCGGCGGGCAGCTTCTCGTTCACCGTCCAGGTCGTCGACGCCAGCGGCCTGGCCGCGACGAAGGCCGTCACGATCGTCATCGCGGCGACGCCGACCCTCGCCTTCAACCCCGCGGCGGGCGAGGTGGGTGTCGCGTACAGCCAGCAGCCGGCGGTCACCGGCGGCACGGGACCGTTCGCCTGGGCGATCAGCGCCGGTAGCCTGCCGGCCGGTCTCTCGCTCAACGCCACCACCGGATCGGTCGGCGGCACCCCGACGGCGTCTGGCAGCTACCCGCTGACCGTCACCGCGACCGACTCGTTCGGCCAGGTCGCCGCCAGGACCGTGACGGTGGTCATCGCGGCCCGTCCGACGTTCGACGGCGCGGCGCCGCCCGCCGGGCAGGTCGGGGTCGCCTACAGCACCATCTTCGCCGTCACCGGCGGCACCGCCCCCATCACCTGGGCCGTCCCCACCGGCGCGCTGCCGCCGGGGCTGACGTTCAACACCAGCACGGGAACGCTGTCCGGCACGCCGACGACGGTCGGCAGCTCGTCGTTCACGGTGTCGGTGACCGACGCGTTCGGCCAGACCGCGAACCGAGCGGTGACGCTGGTCGTCGGCGCCGGGCCGCTGATCATCACCAAGACCGCGAACGTCTCCACCGCCGCGGCCGGCAGCACCGTCGCCTACACGATCACCGTCGCCAACACCGGGACCTCGGCGTGGACGGGCGCCACCCTGACCGACCCGCTGACCGGTGTGCTCGACGACGCGGCCTACGACAACAACGCCACCACGACCGCGGGCACCGTGTCCTACAGCGCACCGAACCTCGGCTGGACCGGCAACATCGCGGCCGGCGGCACGGTCACCATCAACTACTCGGTCACCGTCAACAACCCCGACACCGGCAACAAGGTGCTGGCCAACACCGCGACCTCGACCACGCTGGGCACCAACTGCGCGAGCGGCAGCACGGACGCCCTGTGCTCGGCCACGGTCACCGTGCCCGGCCTCGCGATCGCCAAGACCGCCGACTCCGCGACCACGACCCCGGGCAGCGTCGTCCGCTTCACCATCGTGGTCACCAACACCGGCCAGACCGCCTACCCCGCCGTGGCGCTCACCGACAACCTCACCGGCACGCTGGACGACGCCACCTACCGCGCCGACGCGACCGCGTCCTCGGGAAACCTCTCCTACACCAGTCCGGCACTGACGTGGACCGGCGCACTGGCGGTCGGTGCGACCGCGACGATCACCTACTCGGTCATCGTCGCCGACCCCGACACCGGCAACCGGTCGCTGACCGGCACGGTGGTCTCGGCGTCGGCGGGCAGCCCGTGCCCGAGCGGCAACCCCGCCGCCCAGTGCACCGCCACGGTGACCGTCCTGGTGCCGGCGCTGTCGATCACGAACAGCGCCAACGTCAGCGCCACCACGCCCGGTGGCACGGTCGCCTACACCGTGACGCTGGCCAACACCGGGCAGACGCCGTACAGCGCGAGCACCGTCAGGGTCGCGCTCGCCGGCGCCCTCGACGACGCCACGTACAACGGCGACGTCTCGGCCACCGCCGGCGCGGTATCGGTCAGCGGCTCGACGCTCACCTGGACCGGCAACCTCGCTGTCGGCGCGACGGTCACCATCACGGCCTCGGTGACCGTGCGCAACCCCGATCCCGGTGACAAGGCACTGACCACGACGGCGACGTCGACGGTGCCCGGCAGCACCTGCCCGACCGGCTCCGCGAACACCGCGTGCGCGACCAGCGTCGCGGTGCTCATCCCCGGACTGACCATCGCCACGGCGGCGAACGTCGGCACGGCCACGCCCGGCGCGACGGTCCGGTACACGGTCTCGATCACCAACAGCGGTCAGACACCCGCCACCGGCGCGACCACGAGCAGCACGCTGAGCGGCCTGCTGGACGACGCCTCCTACAACAGCGACGCAGCTGCCACCGGCGGAGCGGTATCGGTCAGCGGTCAGGTGCTCACCTGGACCGGCGACCTCGCCGTCGGCGCGACCGCCACGGTCAGCTTCTCGGTGACGGTCAACGACCCCGACGCCGGTGACCGGACGTTGCGCACCAGGGTCAGCTCGACCACCTCCGGGACCAACTGTCCGGCGGCCAGCGCCGACACCCGCTGCGTCAGTTCCGTCACCGTGCTGATCCCCGCCGTGACCTTCACGACGGTCGCCGACACCGAGACGGCCACCCCGAGCCAGGTGGTGCGTTACACCGTCACCGCGACGAACACCGGAGAGACCACCTACCGCGGCCTCTCCGTCACCCTCGACCTCGCGGGCGCTCTCGACGACGCCGCCTACAACTACGACGCGACGATCAGCACGGGCGACCTGGTGACGAACCCCGACGGCACCGCCTTCTGGGTGCTGGACCTCGCGCCCGGCGCGAGCGCGGTCGGCCAGCTGTCGCTGACCGTCAGCTCGCCGGCGACCGGCGACCGGTCGCTGCATGTCATCACCGTCGCCGACCAGGCCGGCAGCGCGTGCCGGCCCGGTTCGGGCGACGCGGGATGCCGCTCCACGGTCACCGTGCTCATCCCCGGCCTGACCATCACCAAGACGGCGAACACCTCGACGGTGTCCCCCGGCGGCACCGTCGAGTACACCGTCGCGGTGGTCAACACCGGCGAATCGGCGTACTCCGACGCCGGGTTCACCGACAGGTTGGACGGCCTGCTGATCGACGCGGCCTACGGCGACGACGCGACCACGAGCACCGGGGCCGTGTCCTACAGCGCGCCGGTGCTGGCCTGGCACGGCGCTCTGGCGCCCGGCGCGACCGCGACGATCACCTACTCGGTCACCGTGCGTGACCCGGTCACCGGTGACAAACACCTCGCCAACACCGTGGTGTCCACCTCCGCCGGTAGCAACTGCCCCGCCGGCGGCACCGACGCACGCTGCACCGCCACGGTCGACGTGCTGGTTCCCGGCCTGACGGTCATGGTCACTGCGAACGCGCCGGCCACCACAGGGGGAGCGGTCGTCACGTTCACCGTGACCGCGACGAACTCCGGCGGCACCGACTTCGGCGCCGCGGCGTTCACCAACTCGCTGGCCGGGGTGCTCGACGACGCCTCGTACAACGCCGACGCGGCGGCGAGTGTCGGCACGGTCGGCTACTCGGCCGGTTCACTGAGCTGGACCGGCGCTCTCGCCGCCGGCGCGTCCGCCGTCATCACCTACTCGGTCACCGTGCACCTGCTCGACGGGGGCGACGACCTGGCGACCACCGCCGTCAGCTCGACCACCGCGGGAACCAACTGCCTCATCGGCAACAGCGACACCCGATGCACCGCCACGGTCGCGGTCGGTCGCCTGATCCTGTCGCAGTGGGCCACGGAGACGACGACGACACCGGGTTCGGTCGTGCACGTGACCGTGACGTACGAGAACACCGGGCAGACGCCCTACACCGACATCTCGGTCGTCAGCCCGCGCGACGGCCTCTCGGACGACACCGACCCCGCCGGCGACCAGACGGCCAGCTCCGGCATCCTCGTGCGCACCGCGGAGGCGCTCACGTGGACCGGCGACATCCCGGTCGGTGGCACGGTCACCATCACGCGGACGCTGATCGTCCAGGACCCCGATCTCGGCGACCGGCTCATCACCGCCACGCTGAGCTCCACGGCACCGGGCAACAACTGCCCGGCGGCCACCACCGACCCGCTGTGCACCTTCCTCGTCACCGTGCTCGTCCCCGGCCTCACCGTCACCAAGACCGCCAGCACCACGGCGACGGTGCCGGGCGGCACGGTGACGTACACGATCACCGCACACAACACCGGACAGACGCCCTACGTCGCCACCACCCTCACCGACCCGTTCACCGGCCTGCTCGACGACGCCGTCTACGACAACGACGCCACGACGACGGCCGGCACCCTCACCGTCGACTCCTCGGGCCTGTCCTGGACCGGCGACCTGGCCACGGACGCGACCGTCGTCATCACCTACTCGGTCACCGCGAACAGCCCGGCCACCGGCGACAAGACCATGGCCAACGTCGTCACCTCCACCGCGGTCGGCAGCACCTGTCTGCCGGGGAGCGGCAACGCGGCATGCCGTCGCACGATCGTGGTCCTGACCCCGGCGCTCACCATCGTGAAGACGGCGAACCTCGCCAACGCCACGCTGGGCACCACCGTCACCTACACGGTCGACGTGCTGAACTCGGGCCAGACCACCCAACCGGCGGCGGCGTTCGCCGACGCACTCACCGGCGTGCTCGACGACGCGGCCTACAACAACGACGCCACGGCCACCCGCGGCACGGTCGGCTACTCGGCCGGTGTCCTGACCTGGTCCGGCGGCCTGGCCTCGGGTGACACGGCGACGGTCACCTACACCATGCGGATCAGAAACTCCGCGACCGGTGACCTCACCATGCGCAACACGGTCACCTCGACGACCGCGGGGAACAACTGCACCAGCGGCAGCGACGACACCCGCTGCACCGCGACGGTCGCCATCACCGAAGCGGTCAGCGCCACGTTCACGAAGACGGCCGACCGCGAGGCCACGGTCGCCGGTGACGTCGTCACCTACACGGTGACCGTCACCAACTCCAGCGCGTCCGCGCTGGCAGCCGAGTTCACCGACCCGCTGGCCGGCATCCTCGACGACGCCACGTACAACAACGACGCGACGCCGAGCAGCGGAACGGTCGGGTACGCGGCCCCGAACCTCACCTGGTCCGGCACGGTGGCCACCGGGGCCACCGTCACCGTGACCTACACGGTGACCGTCGGCACCGTCGTGACCGGCGACCAGAGGCTCGTCGGCACGGTCACCTCGACCACGCCGTCGGAGAGCAACAACTGTGCCGCGGACAGTGCGGACCCACGCTGCACCAACACCGTGCCGGTCGCGGCGCTGTCGCTCGAGCAGCACTACACGGAGACGTCCACCACGCCGGGTTCGCTGGTGCACCTGACCGCGAGGTTCACCAACACCGGTCAGCTGCCCTACACCGGCATCACCGTCTCGAGCCCGAGCACGGACACGCTCGACGACGCCATCCCGACCGGTGACCAGGTCGCGAGCTCCGGCGACCTGGTGCTCGACGCCGCCGCGATCACCTGGACCGGCGACATCCCCGTCGGCGGTGTCGTCACCATCACCGGCACCCTGACGGTGAAGAACACCGAGCTCGGCAACAAGATCCTCACCGGCACGCTGGCTTCCGCCGCCCTCGGCAACACCTGCCCGGCCGCGAGCCCGGCGGACCAGTGTGTGGCCTACCTACCCGTCCTCGTGCCGGGACTGTCCATCGCCAAGACCGCCGACACCACGTCCGTCACGCCGGGCGACACCGTCGCCTACACGGTCGCCATCCACAACACCGGCGCGACCCCCTATGCCGGCGCGACCGTCAGCGACGACCTCGCCGGCGTCCTCGACGACGCCACGTACAACGCGGACGCCATCACGAGCACGGGCATGGTGACCTTCACGAGCCCGATCCTGACCTGGACCGGCGACCTCGCCCCCGGTGACATCGCCACCGTCACCTACTCGGTGACCGCACGCGACCCGGCCACCGGGGACAGGACGATGCTCAACCCGGTCACCTCGTCCGAGGTGGGCAACACCTGCCCGCCGGCGAGCGGCACCCCCGCCTGCCGCTCCGTCGTCAGCGTGCTCACGCCGATCCTGACCATCTCGTCGGCGGCAAGCGTCGCGACCACCGTTCCGGGCGCGACCGTGGGCTACACGCTGACCGTCACCAACTCGGGTCAGACGGCCTACTCGCCGGCGACCCTCGCCATCCCGCTCGACGGAGTGCTCGACGACGCCACCTACGGCGCCGACGCCGCCGCGTCCACCGGCACCGTCTCGATCGCCGGTGAGACGCTGACCTGGACGGGCTCGCTCGCGCTGGACGCCACCGCCACGATCACCTACTCGGTGACCGTCGACCAGCCCGTCACCGGAGACTTCCTGCTGGCCCAGACCGTCACCTCCCCGAACCGGGGCAGCATCTGCCCCGAGGGAGGCGTCGATCCGCGGTGCACCACCTCCGTGGCCGTGGCCGGGCTGCGGATCGTCAACTCCGCCGACTCCGCCACCACCCAGCCGACCGCCGTGGTGCGCAACATCGTCACCGTCACCAACACCGGTCAGGTGCCCTACGTCGGACTGACGATCAGCGACAACTTGGCCGGCTTCCTCGACGACGCCACCTACAACGGCGACGCGACGGCCACCTTCGGCGGCCTGCAGCTCGAACCCGACACCGGACGGATCGTCTGGACCGGGGACCTGCCGGTCGGCGAGACCCTGGTCGTGACCGGCTCGGTGACCGTCAACAACCCCGACCTCGGGGACAAGACCCTCACCACGCTCGTCACCACCGCCGCCGACGCCAGCAACTGCCCCGAGGCGAGTCCCGGCGCGGAGTGCGCGACCAGCGTGACCGTGTTGACCCCGGGCCTGACCGTCACCAAGGCGGCGGACACCGTCGAGACGACGCCGGGGGCCACGGTCGGCTACACCATCACCGTCACCAACTCGGGCGAGACCGCCTACGCCGGCGCCACGGTGCGGGACTCGCTCGACGGTGTCCTCCCGGACGCCGCCTACAACGACGACGCCACGGCCACGACCGGCACCATGACCTACGCCGAGCCCACACTGTCCTGGACCGGCGACCTGGCGGTCGGGCAGACGGTCGTGATCAGCTACACCGTCCGGGTGCAGGACCTCACGCTCGGCGACAAGCTGATGGTGAACGTCGTCCTGTCCGACCAGATCGGCAGCAACTGCCCGACCGGTGGGTCGGCCCCCGACTGCTCGACGCTCGTCACGATCCTCCTGCCCGTCCTCGACATCGCCGTCACCTCGGACCGCACCACGACCGTGCCGGGCGCCAGCGTCGGCTACACGGTCACCATCCGCGACACCGGCCAGACGGACTACCCGGGCGCGACCGTGTCCGTCCTGCTCGCCGACGTGCTGGACGACGCCGCCTACGGCGCCGACGCGAGCACGAGCACCGGCGCGGTGACGTTCGCCGACTCGACCCTGACCTGGACCGGCGACCTGACCGTCGGCGCCGACACCGTCACCATCGGCTACACGGTGACCGTCGACGATCCGCCGGCCGGGGACCGGCAGCTCGTCACGACCGTCACCTCGCCGGCACCGGGCGGCACCTGCGGCACGGCCCCCCAGTGCGCCAACACCGTCACCGTGCTGGTGCCAGGGCTCGCGGTGACCACCAGCGCCGACGTGGCCACCGCGACACCCGGTGACCGGGTCGTCCTCACCATCACGGCCACCAACACCGGCCAGACCCCGTACACCGGGACCACCATCACCACCGCGCTCACCGACACCCTCGACGACGCCGAGTTCGACGGCACGAGCACCGCGTCGAGCGGGGTCGTCACCTACACCGAGCCGGACCTGTCCTGGACGGGCACCCTGGCCGTCGGCGCCACCGTCACGATCACCTACGCCGTCACCATCCGTACGCCTGACCCGGGCGACAAGGTCCTGTCGACGACCGTCGTCGCACCCGCCCAGGGCAGCAGTTGCCTCGCCGGCGCGGGGAACCCGGCCTGCACCGCCACCGTCACCGTGCTCGTCCCGAGCCTGTCCATCGGCATCTCGGCGTCCTCGGCGACCACCGTCCCGGGCGCGGTCGTCACCTACACCGTCACCATCGACAACGACGGACAGACCGCGTACTCGGGTGCGGTCGTCGACGACTCGCTCTCCGGTGTGCTGCCGGACGCCGCCTACAACGGCGACGCGGTCGCCTCCAGCGGCGTCCTGGCCTACACGGAGCCGACGCTCACCTGGACCGGCGACCTGGCGATCGGGGCCGGCGCCACCATCACCTACTCGGTCACCGTGGACGATCCCGACCCCGGCGACAAGCTGCTGGTCAACACGCTGACCTCCACGGCACCCGGCAGCACCTGCCCGCCCGGCGCCACCCTGTCGACCTGCGCGGTGCAGGTCCGGGTGCTCGTGCCCGCGCTGGTCATCACCAAGTCCGCCGACAGGTCGAGTGTGGTCGCGGGTGACCCAATCGGCTACACGGTCGTGCTCACCAACACCGGCCAGACCCCGTACGCACCGGCGACGTTCAGCGACTCGCTGACCGACGTGCTCGACGGCGCCACCTACTCCTCCGACGCGGTCGCCAGCGTCGGCACCGTCGAATATCTCAACGGCACGATCGTCTGGACCGGCGCGCTCGCCGTCGGGGAGACGGCGACCATCACCTACTCGGTCACCACCCTCGATCCCGCCCCCGTCGACCGCCTCCTGCTCAACACCGTGTCCTCCACGACCCAGGGCGCCACCTGCCGGGCCGCGGCACCGTGCGGCGTCGAGGTGGCCGTCCTGGTCCCGGCACTCACCATCACCAAGACCACCGACCTGACCACCGTGGTCGCGGGCGGCACCGTGCACTACACCGTCGCGGCGACCAACACGGGCGAGGCCGACTACCCGGCCGCCACCCTGTCGGACTCGCTGGCCGACGTCCTGGCCGAGGCCACCTACAACGACGACGCCACGGTCACCACCGGCGCCCTCGACTACGCGGGCGGCACGCTCAGCTGGACCGGCGAACTGCCCCGCGGCGCGTCCGTGCTGATCACCTACTCGGTCACCACCGCCACCGGGGCGGCCGACGGTCTCGTCCTGACCAACCGGATCGTCTCGACCTCGAACGGCAGCACGTGCGTGGCCGACTCGGTCGCCATCGGCTGCACGGCGTCCGTCGCCATCGCCGCCCGCACCATCACGCTCACCGACCCCACCTCCTCGTTCACGCTCACCGGGCTGCCCAACAGCACGGTCGGCTCCGACGGGAAGGTGACCATGACCGTCACGACCAACAGCACCGGCGGCTACCTGGTGACCGTCCAGGCCGCCACCGGCTCGCTCACCGGCGCGACCCCCGGCAACACCACGACGATCCCCGTCGGACTGTTGGGGGTGCGCGAGACCGGGACGCAACCGTTCCTCCCGCTGTCGGCCGACACCCCGCTGACCGTGCACCAGCAGGACACCCCGTCGGGCCCGGGCGGTGACGCGGTCAGCAACGACTACCGCATCCAGATCCCGTCCGTCCCGTCCGACACGTACAGCACGACGCTGGACTACATCGTCAGCGCCCAGTAGGCGAAGCCGCGCCGAGGAGGAGACATGACCACCGACAGGCATCACACGATCCCAACCGGACTGGGTTTCGGGGTGCTGCTGAGCACGCTGTTGGCCGCGGCGCCCGCGCAGTCCACCGTCGCGCCGCCGGCCCCTCAGCTCAGCATCGCCGTCGACAACGGCCAGACCACCACCTCGGCCGGCGCCACGCTGACCTACACGATCACGGTCCACAACCTCGGCGCCACCGACGTCCCGGGACTCATGATCAGCCAGACCGTCCCGAAGGGACTGAAGCCCGAGTCCTCGGCCACCGCGACCACCACGGAGTCCGGCGACCTGAACTGGGACCTGGACCTGAAGGCCAGTGGTGTGGCCACCTTCCACTCGACGATGACCGTCGTGGACACTCCGCCGGAGCTCCTCCGCCTCGCCACCGTGGCCTGCGCCAGCAGCTCCGACGGCGGCCCGCCGATCGTCTGTGCCACCCACTCCGACCAGCTGCCGGCCGGCGCGGCCGCCGCGCGCGCGACGGCCGGCCAGGCTGACCCGTCGAGTGGGCACGGATGGTGGTGGTATCTCGCCGGTGCCATCGTGCTGGTCGTGCTGGCGGTCGCGGTGTTCCTGGTGCTCCGGCGCCGGGCGACCCGAAAGACCGCGGCATAGTCCTCTGTGGATGGACGCCGGCGTGCGCGGACGTGAAACCGGGTCAGCGCACGGTGCGACGCGGGCCGGTGGACGATCGCGGGGACGACCGCACCGGTCGTGGAGGCCTTCCACACCGTGTCCTCATTGGACGGTGAGAAAGGACCGGCACCCCGGGGGACGCCGGTCCTCAACACTCCGGTTCAGCTGTTGTCGGCCGGGGCTGGCCGGAACGGATCAGAAGCCGCCACCACCACCGTCACCGCCGCCGGAGCCGCCACCATCGCCGCCGCCGGAGGAGCCGCCCATGCCGCCGGATCCCATGCCGCCGCCGGAAGAGCTGCCACCATCACCACCGGACGAGCTGCCACCGTCACCGCCGGCGGAACCGCCACCATCACCGCCCGCGGAGCTGCCACCATCGCCACCGGCAGAACTGCCACCATCGCCACCGGAGGAACTGCCGCCACCGTCACCGCCGGCGGAACTGCCACCGTCACCGCCGGATCCCATGCCAGAGCCGCCGGAGGAGTCGCCTCCCATACCGCCGGAGGAGTCACCACCCATTCCGGAATCGCCGCCCATGCCGGCGGAGTCGCCGGAGTCGCCACCCGTGCTGCCGGCGTCGCCGCCCGTTCCGGAGTCGCCCATCCCGCCGGTGTCGCCGCCGGTTCCGCTGTCGGAGCCGTCGCCGAGGCCGCCCGTGGCATCGCTGGTGCCCTCGCCGTCGGAGGTGCCGCCGAGGCCGCTGTCGGAGTAGCCGCTGTCGGAGTAGCCGCTCTCGGAATAGCCGCTTTCCGAGCTGCCGGCGTCGGTCTCGCCGCCGAGGGAGTCGTCGCCGATGTCACCGGTGAGGGTGTCGTCGCTGGCGTACCCCGTGATGGTGTCGCTGGCCGGGTCGGTGTTGCTGCTGATCGCGGCGTCGGGGTTCGCCGAGAGGTCGGACGCGGGTTCGGAGGAGTAGCCGGGATCGTCGTTCGCTCCCGTGGTCCCCGGCGTGGGACCGGAGTAGTTCGCGTCGTTGTCCGTGGCGGTCGGGGCCTGTGCCGCCGGAGCCTGTGCGGCCTCGTTGCCGGCCGGCGCCGAGCTGGGATCGTCGTTCTCCCCGGTCGTTCCCGGCGTGGGACCGGAGTACTGGGCGTCGTTGTCCGCGGGTGCCTCGGCGGCGGCCGGAGCTGACTCGGGATCGTCGTTCTCGCCGGTCGTCCCGGGCGTGGGACCGGAGTACTCCGCGTCGAAGTCCGATGGCGGGGCCTGAACCGCGGGACCAAAGGGATTCAGCGACTCCACCACGTCCTTCACCGACTGCTGGAGCTTGTCGGGGTTCACCGAGACGTTGAGTCCCACCGCGCCGCCGAACAGTGGGGAGAACCCGGCATTGACGCCGGTCTTGTACGAACCGTCCTCGGTCTTGCCGTACCTGGCGCCGATCTCGTAGCCGGGTCCGGCCCAACCCGTCGCCCGGAAACCGATCGTCAGCCCCGGAATCCCGAACTCCCCCTCCGCGCCCGCCGTCGCGCCGGCGCGAGCCTTCGAACCGACGTCGAAACCGTCGGGTGAGACCTTGGCGTGCGTGTCGGCCTCGGCGCCGACGCCGACCTCCGCCTTGCGGCTCGCCTCGACGAGGCCGTACTTCCCCGAGTCCTGCAGGGACATCTCGCCGCCGATCTTTCCCTTCACGCCGGCGTCGAAGTCGCTGATCCCGTTGACCTTGGCGTGTGCCCCCAGCTCGGCGCCGGCGGCCGCCTTCCCCTCGTAACCCGCCTCGGCGTCGCCGGACTTCGCCTTCACCCCAACGGTTCCCTCACCGAGGTAACCGCTCACGCCGATCTTCCCGTTCACTCCCTCCGGGCCGATGCTCCCGCTGACGGACGCCTCGCCACCCAGCGCCTTGCCCTCGGCCGTGCCGGTGATCGTGACGCCGTCGCGCTCGGCACTTGTCGACGTCTCGCCCTGGACCGCGGGCCCGACCGTGACGCTCTCGTTGAACGACGGCTTCGGGGAGTCGACGCTGACGTTGGGCTTCGACGACTTCGGCGCCGACTTCGACTGTGCCGGCGCCGGACCGCCGGCCGCCGCCATGGTGCTCGCGTCGACCTGCCCCGAGGTCGTCGTCGTCCCTGCCACATCAGCCACGGTGAAGCCCTGCGCCGGTGCCTGATCGCCGACGGCCGCGAGCGTGCTCATGTCGACCTGGGCGGAGAGTGTCGTCTCCCCCGCCAGATCCGTCACGGTGACGTCCCGCGCGGGCGCCCGGTCGCCGGCGGCCTCCGCGTCGCTGACGTCGACCGGACCGTAGGTCGTCGTCCTCGTGGCAAGGTCGCCCAGGGCGTGGGGGGTGACCCGAACGGTGTCTCCCTGTGCGTCGACCGGGTGGGCGCCGTAGGTGTCCCGTGCGGACAGCTCCGTGGCGTTGTACTCCCCGGCCGTCTGGTTGAACAGCGCGATCGCGGCATCCTGGTCCCGCACCGTCGTCGCGTTGTGGATGGCGTCGATCTCCTCGCCGAACCGGGCCCGGAAACCGGCGCGGGCGTCCTCGTTCAGGAACGACTGGCTCATCTGCCGGTCGACCGCGTACCGGTCCAACGCGCCGCGCTCGTCCGCCGGGGTTGTCGTGACACGCAACGCCTTCGCCGAGTACCGGCTGACATAGCCGGCGGGTTCCGCTTTGAGGATCACGTCCTGCATCGCCTCGCTCCACCGCCGCGACGCGGGTGAACCGTCCTCGCCGGGCACCGGACCCGCCGCGGCGGGTTCGGTCGCCTGGGCGGTGGGTGTCAGCGCGGCGCCCTGCTCACGCGCGGGTGGCCGGCTCTCGACGGTCCCCGGGTGGTCGTTCCCGGCCGGACCCGCCGGCGGGTCGTACTGCCCGATCGGGCTCTCACCCGGCGCCAGACCGCCCACCACCTGGAGGATCGGCTGCAGCACACCGGCCCGCGGTTGACGGGAGTCGTGGGTGTGGTCCGACTTCGAACCATGGTGGGACGAGGTTCCGCCGTCCGCGCCGCGCCGGGTGTCGGTCTCGTGGTCGCGGGTGCCGGCGGAACGGGGATCATCCGGCGCCCGGTCCTCGAAGTCGGCGACCCGGTCCCCGTCCCGGTCCGGCACGCCACTTCGGACCTCGATGTTCTCCGGAACCGTCCGCCGTCCGTCACTGGGTTTCGGCGCGGTGATCTCGAGGACGTCCGCGATGCCGTCGGCGATCGGGTTGGCGATCAGCGACGCGCCCTTGTCGTTGGGCTGGAACGCCACCTGCGGCGCCTGCTGGTCACTCGACTCGTGGAACGCGGAGTCGGTGGTGTAGAGCTCGTGGCCCGCGATCGCCTCCGACAGATCGGTCAGGGACCCACACGCACAGATCTGCACGGCACGGTCGATCGCCTTGTTCAGGTCATAGCCGAACTTCCGCACACTGGTCAGCTCGTCCTCACCGACCAGGCTCGCCGCGTGCGCGCTCTGCGGGTCCGCGGCCAGCGGATAGGTCGTGATCATGATCTTGGCCTGCGGAGCACGAGCGTTGATCCCGGCCAGCACCTGCAACATCCGCGCGACCAGTGTCGGCGCCTGCCCGGGTGGCGACGCCTTGGCCTGCGCGATGTACTCCTCGTCGGAACCCGACCAGTCCAGCAGCGGCGCGAGCTCCCGGATCTCCTTGTCCAGCTCCGTGTTCGGCCCACCGGTGGTGCGCCGGGCAGCCGCGAGCACCGTCGCCAGCCGGGCGTCGTCGCCACCGAACCCGACGATCACCAACTGGGCGTCCGGGCGCACCTGATCACGCTGCGGCGCGTTCACCAACACGTTGTCCGGACCTGCCTGCGCGTGGAAGAAGTCCACGGTCCGCGCACCCGACGCCGCGACGAGGCTCGCGTCCACCTTCAACAAGGGGTTGTCGCTCTGCACCCGCGCCAACGCCTGCAACGCCGGCGCGGCCGAGGACCGGTGCCGGGGGTCGGCCGGATCGATGTAGGTGTCCCGGAGCCCGTCCCCGGCCATGTACGAGTCACCCACGATGTCCACCGACACCGACAACTGGCGGCCCTGCTGCGGATCCGCGGACGCCGGCATCACACCGAATCCCGCGCCCATGAAGACGGCACCGGTCGTGGCGACTGTCAGCAGCCGCGGCAGTCTCGTGCATGCCGGGGCGGGGCCGTGCGCCTTGCGCGCGGGGATGAACATCGCTAGTCCTCCAGTGACCGGAGCGCGTGCCGGGCTCGTTCTCGGTCACGACCGCTCGGCCCATCAGCGGTTGCAGGGAGCAACGGTTTCGCGTCGATCTTGGCGTGCCCCGCCCACGACGGTCCATGCCGCACAGGTGCGGCATGGACGGGTGGGGAGTTCGGTGCCAGGCTCGGTCGGATGCGCTCCCGGACGCTCGTCGCTCGGCGGTGACGCTCAACGCCACCGCCGGGCGGTGCTCAGGAAACTGGCCAGCCGCGGAGGGCGGCGTCGGCCATTTCCTGAAGCTCGTCGCGACCGACGCCGCCGGCGGCCTGCACGGCGATGCCGGCGGTCAGGGTGGTGACGTAGCGCGCGAGCAGCGCCGGGTCGGTCCCCGGCGGCAGGTCGCCGTCGTCGACGGCTCGCTGGAACCGCTCCTGGATGAGGCAGTAGCCGTTGTCGCGCCAGGCGACGAGGAGGTCACGGACGCCGCGTCCGGCGTCACTGGTGGCCAGCGCGCCCTGGACGCCCAGGCACCCGCGGGGATGTGACGGGCGAGTGGTGGTCCGGATGGTGCCGGCCACGAGCGCGGCGGCGACGCCGAGCGCGGTCGGCTCGTCCAGGGCTCGGGCCACGTAGGCGCTCGGCCCCTCGGTGTAGCGCTCCAGGGCCTTGCGGAACAGCTGCTCCTTGTTGCCGAACGTCGCGTACATGCTGGTGGTGGAGATGCCCATCGCGGCGGTCAGGTTGGCGAGGCTCGCGCCCTCGTAACCCTGCTCCCAGAAGACCAGCAGGGCGCGCTCCAGGGCCTCGTCGGCGTCGAACCCTCGCGGACGGCCGGTAGGCCGGCGCTGTTTCGTCTCCACGGCGGCAGCCTACCTCTTCCGTAGCGATCGATGCGGAAATGCTACCGTCGAGTTCTGTATCGATCGCTACGGAACACGCGGGCCGCCTGTTCGTGAGGAGACACATGACCGTCACACTGATCACCGGCGCCAACAAGGGCATCGGCTTCGAGACAGCCAGACAGCTCCTGGAGCTGGGCCACGTCGTCTACGTCGGCGCGCGCGACGTCGAGCGAGGCGAGAAGGCCGCGGCGGCGCTCGGCACCCGGTTCGTGCAGCTCGATGTGACCGACGACGCCTCGGTTGCCGCCGCGCTGGCCACGATCGAGGCGACCGAGGGCCGGCTCGACGTGCTCGTGCACAACGCGGGCATACTCGGCGACGACGGCACCGACGGTCCCACGGCGCTGCGGGTCTTCGACACCAACGCGGTGGGCATCGTGCGCGTCACGGAGGCGGCGCTTCCCCTGCTGCGCAGGTCCGCGAACCCCACCGTGGTCACCATCTCGAGCAGTGCCGGGTCGTTCTGGGCGGTGAACAACCCCGACCGGCCGGAGTTCCACCTGCCGCTCGCGCTCTACTCCGCGTCCAAGGCGGCGGCGACCATGCTGACGATCCAGTACGCCAAGTCCCAGCCGGGCATCAAGTTCAACGCGCTCGAGCCCGGCGCCACCGCCACCAACATGACCGCGGCCTTCGGGATCGGCAGGCCGCCGGAGGAGAGCGCCAGAACCGTGGTGAGGCTGGCGACCCTCGGCGTGGACGGTCCGACCGGCACCTTCCAGGACGAGGACGGAGTACTGCGCTGGTAAGGACCCGTCACGGCACGACGGGCACGACGACACAGCGAAGCGGGGCGCCGATTCCGACGCCCCGCTTCGCCATGTGAATGCTCACGATCCGGAGTCACCGGACCGCACCGCTCAGAACCAGTGAGCCCGGCCACCGACCTTGCGACCCGTGCGGCCGACCAACGCCAGCACCGCGCCAACCACCACGAGGATGATCCCGATGGTCCACAGGATCGATATTTTGGCGATGAAACCGATGATGAGTAGGACGAGGCCTAGGATGATCATGAACGCCGCACCTTCCGAACTCGCGTGAGCGACCACAACTGGTCGCCGCCATGGGCCACGAGCCACAGCTGACCTGGTAATTACCCATCTGAAGAAGTTTCAACCCACCGATTCACTGGTCAGACCAGATCGTCGCGGGCGACCGCACCGGCGTGCGGAGCCGGGGCGCGTACGACTCGGCGGTGGACCCGGCGAACCGTTGTGGACAGGGATTCGGCCGGCGTCATCACCCGGCGTGGGGGTGTGCGGAGTCGCCGCCGGCATGGGCGAATGAGTGGCGGATTCCCACCTCCTGTCCGCCCGGAGTCTCACTTAGGGTGACTTTGGCAGGTAGCGGAGCTGCGCCGACCGAAAGAGAAACCCCATGCCTGATGAGGCCCGCGTCCCCACCGTCATCGGCGCCGCTCGGGGCGCCGGGACGGGCGACGTCATGGACGGGCTGATGCAGCCGCGGCCGCTCACCATCGCGCACATCCTGGAGCGGGCCGAGCGGCTCTACGCGCACAAGCAGGTCACGACCGTCGGCGCCGAGCGCGTCACGTACGGCGAGGTGGCCCACAACACCCGCCGGCTCGGCACCGCGCTGGACTCGCTCGACGTCCCGGTCGGCGCGCGAGTGGCCACCTTCGCGGCCAACACCCGGCGCCACCTCGAGCTGTACCTCGCGGTGCCGGCGACCAAGCGGGTGCTGCACTCGATCAACATCCGGCTCTCGGCGGAGCACCTCGAGTACATCGTCAACCACGCCGAGGACGACGTGATCTTCGTCGACCGCGAGCTGCTCCCCCGGATCTGGCCGAGTGCGGACCGGCTGCCGAAGGTGCGGCACTGGGTGGTGCTGCCGGACGGCAGTGACACGGCGATCCCGGCCGACCCCCGGATCCTGGACTACGACGAGCTGATCGAGGGGGTCGAGCCGTTCGCGGGCTCGTTCGAGGACACGTTCACCCTCGCCGACGAGAACCTGGCCTCCGGACTGTGCTACACCTCCGGGACGACCGGACGGCCCAAGGGCGTGCTCTACAGCCACCGATCGACGGTCCTGCACTGCCTCGGCACCCTCGCCGCCGGGTTCATCGGCCTGTGCGAGAGCGACGTCGTGATGCCGATCGTGCCCATGTTCCACGCCAACGCCTGGGGCCTTCCCTACGGCGCGATGATGACCGGCGCCTCGCTGGTCCTGCCCGGCCTGTCCTCGAATCCCGCCCACCTGCTGGGGTTGATGGCGGCCGAGCGGGTGACCGTCGCCGGCGCCGTGCCCACGGTCTGGACGAGCATGGCTCCCAAGCTGCGGGCCCACGACCTGAGCGCGACCCGGTTCCTGCTCGGGGGCGGCTCCGCCGTCGCCCCGGCGCTGTCCGAGACCTACCGCGCCGCGATCGGCGTACCCATCACCCATTCCTGGGGGATGACGGAGATCAGCCCCGTCGGGGTCATCGGCGGGACGCGCACCCAGCACCGGGACGCGACCGCCGAGGAGCAGGTCGCCGTGCGGGCCGCCCAGGGCCAGCCCCTGCCGCTCGTGAACGTGCGGATCGTCGATGTCGAGACGGGCCAGGAGCTTCCGCGCGACGGCGACGCCGTTGGCGAGGTACAGGTGGCGGGCCCCTGGGTGGCGGGCGGCTACTTCCGGGTGGACGGCGGCGACAGCTTCACCGCCGACGGGTGGCTGCGCACCGGCGACCTGGCCACCATCGACGCCAGCGGCTACCTGCGGATCGTGGACCGGGTCAAGGACCTGATCAAGTCCGGCGGCGAGTGGATCTCCTCGGTCGAGCTCGAGGGCGTCATCTCCTCGCATCCCGACGTCGTCGAGGTCGCCGTGATCGCCCGCCCGGACCCGCGGTGGATGGAGCGGCCGGTCGCCTACGTCGTCCTGCGCGACGGCGCCACCACCACGGCCGACGAGCTTCTGCGACACATCACCCCCATGGTCGCCAAGTGGTGGCTGCCCGACGACGTCGTCTTCATGCCCACGCTGCCCAAGACGGGCACCGGCAAGCTGTCGAAGAGCGCCCTGCGGGACTCGACGCGTATCGCGTGAGCCGGCCGCGGCACCTCACGACGGGGCGGCCGCGATCGGTCTGAGCCGGTGCAGGCGCAGCCCGAGCTGGAGCTCCAGGTCGTTGTCGTGGCGCCAGTCGAGGCCGAGGATGCTGCCGGCGCGGTCCAGCCGCTTGAGCAGCGTGTTGACGTGCACGTGCAGCGCGCGGGCGGTCGCCGCCACGTTGGCGCGATGGACGTAGTAGGCGCTGAGGGTGCCGACGAGATCGGTGCCGCGCCGCTGGTCGTAGTCGAGGAGCGGGCCTATCGAACCGGCGATGAAACGGTCGAGCTCGCGGACCCGTTCGGTGTCGAAGATCATGGCGTAGAGGGCGTACCGGCCCGTCGTGGCGCCGAGATCCGCGTGTCCGATCGCCCGCATCACGGCTCCGCAGCGGCTGGCAACGGAGAAGGCCTGTGACCAGTCGTGGTTGACCGCCCGCTCGCCGACGACGACGACGGGGCCACCCAGCGTGCGGCGCAGTCTTTGGTGGACCTCCTCGACGGTCCGGTCGTCGTCCGCGCTCTGGAGGATCATCGTGGCCCTGCCGAGATGTTCGCCGGCCAGTCCGGCGCGGTCCCGGGCGATGTCGTGCAGGTGCCGGGAGAGATCGGTCGACGACAGCGCGGGTGAGTCCGCGACGACGACCAGCTCCAGGCGGTCGGCGTCGATGTTGCGGGCCCGGGTGCGGGCCCGCTGGGTCGGGCTGATCCCGGGGCTGCCGACCATCAGCTCGGTCAGGAGCTCTCCGCTCAGTCGCTCGCCGGCCTCGGCGACGGCCCGCTCCCTGAGGATGAGCAGCCCCATGATGTGGGTGGCCCGCTCGAGGGTCCGCAGGTCCATGTCGGCCTGGACGCCGCGGTCCGCGACCGCCTCCCGGCTCCACGCCAGTGCGCCGAGGTAGCTGTCGCCTGCCTGGATCGACGCCACGCTGCGGGCGACCCCCGCCTTGTCGACCGAGGTAGTGCAGCGGCCCGAGCGCCGTGCGTTCTCGACCGCGGCGGCCAGCTCGGTCTCCGACGGGGGCTGACACCGACTCGACGCCGAGTCCCGGCCAACGAGGGTGGCACCGGACCTGTCGAGGAGGATGACGCTGCCACCCAGCTGGTCGGCGAGAAGCTGCGCGACATCGTCCGGCGTCCCACCCTCCAGCACGGCACCGGTCAGGGCTTCGTGGATCGCCTGTGCCCGCTCCATGACGGCCACGTAGTCCTCGATCTTGCGGTACGCGACCCGCAGCTCCTGCAGGGAGGACTGGCTCGCCTCGTAGAGACGGGCGTTGTCGAGGGCGACCGCGGCATGGTCGGCGAACGCGCTCAGCAGCGCGATCTCGCCGGCCTGGAAGGAACGCTCGGCACGGTCCGCGGCGAACAGGGCGCCCACCACCTCACCTCGGATGACCAGTGGCACACCGAGAAGCGCGACGAGTGTCTCGGTGGCGACCAGGCGGTCGAAGTTCGGATCGTGGTCGATGAGGGTGCTGGCGGTGTAGTTGCTCACCCAGTGCGGGCTCCGGGTGGCCAGCACCTTGCCACCGAGCCCCACATCGGCCGGGATGGACGCGGTGAGGAACGAGGCGGAGATCGTGCCCTCCGACGCCCGTGCCGACAGCTTGCCGTCGGGGGTGACGAGCGAGAGGTAGGTGAAGTCGGTGCCGATCAGCTCGTGTGCGTGGTGGACGATCGACTTCAGCACCTCGTCGAGCTCGCCCAGCGCGGTGAGCGACTTGGCGGTGGCGTACAACGACGCCAGTTCGCGCTGCCGGCGCACGAGCGCGCGCGACTCCGTCTCGCGATCGAGGTTGGTGGCCACGGTGCCATCCCTTCACAGCGTCGAGTGGGGGAAAAACCTACCGAACCGGCGTTAGGCGTGGGTGATCCACACCTCAATCGCAGCGTAACCGCGACCTAATATGACCGTCATCACTCGCCCGCTCACTAAGGCGGCATGTATGGCAACTCCGCTCACCCAACCCGACGAACGGACCGGCCAGCTCGGCGCCGGAGATTCCATCACCCGGCGCCGATCCTTCCGCAAGCTGCTTGCCGCGGGCCTCATCGGAAGCTCGATCGAGTGGTACGACTTCTTCCTCTACGGCACCGCGGCCGCACTGGTGTTCCCCCATGTGTTCTTTCCGAACTCGTCCGCTCTGACGGGCACCCTTCTCGCCTTCAGCACGTTCTGGGCGGGCTTCGTGGCGCGTCCGATCGGCGGGGTGCTCGCCGGGCACTTCGGGGACAAGTACGGACGCAAGCCGGTCGTCGTCACCTGCCTGGCGCTCATGGGAGCCGCGACCTTCCTGATCGGCTGCCTGCCCAGCGCGACGAGCGTCGGCGCGCTCGCCCCGACGCTGCTGGTCACGCTGCGCTTCCTGCAGGGACTCGCCGCCGGTGGCCAGTGGGGCGGCATCATGCTCCTCCTCACCGAGTCCGCAGGCCCCAAGCGGCGCGGCTTCGCCGGCACCTTCGGACAGACCAGCGTCCCCGTCGCCGTGATCATCTCGAACCTGATCTTCGTCGCCGCCAGCGGACTGATGCCGGATGACGCGTTCCTGAGCTGGGGCTGGCGCATCCCGTTCCTGTTCAGCGTCGTGATGTTCCTGGTGGTGCTCTACATCCAGGCGAAGGTCGAGGACACGCCGGAGTTCCGCGAGCTGCGGCGGGAGGTGTCGCGGACGGAGGGCGCGGTGGTCCGGGCCCCGCTGGCCAAGGTTGTTCGCAGCAAGTGGCGGACGATCCTTCTCGGCTGCGGGATCCTCTCGGCCACCAACAGCCTCTTCTACGTCAGCATCTCCGGACTCCTGAGCTACGGCACCACCAAGCTCGGACTCGAGCGCAACCCCCTGCTCGCGGTCGTGCTGCTCAGCTCCGTGGCGATGCTCGTGGTCATCCCCTGGTCCGGCCACCTGTCGGACAAGGTGGGTCGCCGGCCGCTGATCCTGATCGGTGGTCTGGGCGTCGCCGTCTGGGCGTTCCCGTACTTCGGGCTCGTCGACACCGCGTCGCTGCCGCTGATCTTCGTCGCCGTGGTGGTGGGCTTCGTGTTCCAGACCCTCACCTACGGCCCGATCGCGAGCTTCCTCGGCGAGCTGTTCGCGCCCAACGTCCGCTACTCGGGCGCGTCACTGTCCTACCAGCTGTCCGCGATCATCGTCAGCGGCGGCACCCCGTTCCTCATGACGGCGCTCATCGCGAAGACCGGCAGCACCATGCCGGTCGCCGCCTACATCATGGTCATGGGGCTGATCACGTTCGTCTGCGCGTGGTTCCTGCCCGAGACGAACACCGCCGAGGTCCGCAACGATCCGCAGGCCATCCCGGGTACGCACCTCCACCGCTGAGCGGTCCGGCAAACTTCAGAGAAGAGGTTCGCGTGAGCACCACAAGATCGGCAAGGAGCGCGAGGGCTCGTCGGCTCACCGTGCTGGCGACCATGGTTCTGTTGACAGGCGGGATTCTCGGGGCCGGTCCCGCCATCGCGACGACCCCGGCCGGAGCCGGCCACTCGACGGCGGACCCGGACTGCGCCGGGCTGGCCCAGACGAGGATCCCGGCCTCGGTCATGAGCCTGCCGACGACCGGCGGTCGCGTCACGTCGGCCTCGGTCATGACCAGGGTCATCAGTGGCGAGACGATCACCTACTGCCAGGTCGACGCCGACATCCTCCCCGTCGATCCGGCCGCGCCCGCCATCAAGATGCGCGTCGCCCTGCCCGACGACTGGAACCGCAGGGGGATGATGTTCGGTGGCGGCGGCTTCAACGGCACGATTCCCGACGTGGCGTCGAACGTGCCGTTCGGCCCCACCGACCGGCCGGTGCCGCTGGCCCGGCGGTACGCGACGTTCGGCAGCGACTCCGGCCACCAGCAGAGCCCGACGTCCCCGCCGTCGCTGGACGGCTCGTTCGGGTCGAACGACGAGGCGGTGCGCAACTTCGCGGCCGGTGACGCACTCAAGAAGACCCGCGACGCGAGCCTGTTCCTCATCCGGCGCGCCTACGGGGCGAACCCCGCCGAGGTCTACTTCGCGGGAGGCTCGACGGGCGGCCGCGAAGCCCTCGTCGTCGCACAGCGGTGGCCGACGGCGTTCGACGGCGTGATCTCCGTCTTCCCCGCGTGGAACAACCTCGCCGAGATCCTGGACCTGGGTTATCTGACACAGGTGCTGTCCCGGCCCGGCGCCTTCCCCGGCGTGGAGAAGCAGGGGCTGCTGTACACCAGCGTCATCAACGCGTGTGACGGTCTGGACGGCCTCCGGGACAACGTCATCTCGAACGAACGCGGCTGTCGCTTCGATCCGCGCACGCTTCGCTGCCCCGGCGGCGCCGATGCCGGCCCGGCCTGTCTGTCAGATGCGCAGATCGGATCCGTGCTCGCCATGTCCACGCCGTTCAGGTGGCCGTACCGGGTCGCCAGTGGCGAGACCCAGTACCCGGGCTTCCCGTTCCTCTCGGGGGCGGACATGCGGACCCCGTTCCTCGGGTTCGGCACGACCCCGCCGGCCAACCCGATGCCGGTGACGAGCGGCTACGGGATGCAGTACTGGGACCAGTGGGTCAAGTACTTCCTGACCCGGGACCCCGGCTTCAACTCGCTCGACCTGGATCCCCGGCATCCGGGGAAGTGGCTCGACCGGATCAGCTACCTGTCCACGATCGAGGACCGCAACAACGCTGACCTTCGCCCGTTCGCCCGCGCCGGCGGCAAGCTGCTCCTGATCCACGGCGCCGCGGACGAGCTGGTCTCGCACCGCTCGACGAACGACTACTACCAGCGGGTGCGCGCCGTGGTCGGCCCCGCGTCGACCCACGGGTTCATGCGGTACTACCTCGTCCCCGGCGCGAACCACGCGAACTTCGGCGCACCGGCGTACGCGGCGAGCTGGGACTCGCTCACGGCGCTCGAACGCTGGGTCGAGAGAGGACAGCAGCCCACCAACCCGACCGTGACCGACGTGAACCACGGCCGCACTCGCCCACTCTGCGAGTATCCGGCCTGGCCCAGGTATCGCGCCGGCGACCCGAACACCGCGTCGAGCTTCACCTGTACGCGCTGACGACGGGGGTCCACGCTCGGCCGGGCCGTGTGCCGACGGCCCGGCCGAGTGACGCACAGCGCCCCTGGACGCGGCTCACGCGTACTCGCGTCGCCGCCCGCGGGATCAGTCGTGGCGGCGGTTCCACGGTCCGGTGACCGCGAGCGTGATGCCGGGTTCGTAGATGTTGAAGAACATCGTCCTGCCGTCGGCGGAGAAGCCCACTCCGGCAAGCTCCCCGTAGGACGGTTCCTCCGGCGTGCCGTTGTTCACGCGGTTGCGGGCGAAGTGGAAGACCTCGCCGTGGCGCGTGGTGCCGAGCATGTACGCGTCGCCGATGCCGTCCTCGCACATCATCAGGCCGCCGTAGGGCGACATGCAGATGTTGTCGGGGGCGTCGAACTCCGGGTTCTCCGGTCCGGGCGTCGGCCGGGTGAAGATCACCTCGAGGCGCAGCGTCCTGCGCCGCGGGTCGAGCTTCCAGACCTGGCCGTCGTGGTTCATCGCGGGGCCGAGCTCGGTGCGGGCGAACGACGAGACGAAGTACACGCACCGGTCCTGCTCGCCCCACCAGGCGCCCTCGAGCTTGTAGCCGCCCGTGATCGGCTTCGGGTAGTGCTGCGCCCGGACGGACTCGGTGACGGCCAACGGATCGGGCACGGTCATCCACTCGGCGCCGCCGAACACCGCCCCCGCCTCCTGCACCACCGACAGGTCGGGCAGGTCCGGCACGTGCAGCGCCTGCAGCTCCCCGCCCGCACGCAGGCTCCCCCAGCCGCCGCGGGGACGCTCCGGCAGGAAACGGTAGAGGCTGCCCAGCGGTGCGACGAACGCGTCCTCGGTCTCGTAGACGATGCCGGTGTGCGGGTCGACCGCGACCGCCTCGTGCTGGAACCGGCCCATCGCCGTCAGCGGCGTCGGGTTCTCGTTGCGCCGGTCGTCGTACGGGTCGACCTCGAAGATGAAACCGTGGTCGCGCGTGTAGCCGTTGGTGCCGGCCTTGTTCTCGGTCTCCTCGCAGGTCAGCCAGGTGTGCCACGGTGTGCGGCCGCCGGAGCAGTTGATCGCGGTGCCGCCGAGGCTGACGTGCTCGGACTCGGCCCCGCCGTGCCGGCCGATCACCAGCGTGCTGGTGCCACCGGCACCCGCCGGGTCGTACGTCCGCTCCGGCGGGGCCTGCACCCTGATCCGCGACGTCGGCGAGCACTCGTGGTTGCGGACCAGCCGGGAGCCCCGGCCGCGGGCGGGAAACACGCCCATGCCGTCGAACCGGCTCGGCACCGGCAGGCCGTCCGGCCGAACGGTCCCCTCACGGGACAGGATCGTGTAGCGGAAACCGCGGGGCAGGTCCAGGATCCCGTCGGGGTCCGGGATCAGCGGGCCGTATCCGGCCGGCGGTCCGGAGGTCCCCGCCGCCGGCTGCGCGGCGAACAACGCCTCCACGGATCCGGCGACGACAACGGCACCTGCGGCACGGCTCAGGAACTGGCGTCGCGACGATGTCATGGCGTCTCCTCAGGCGGTCGGACGAACGTGAACGCAAGATGAACACGAGTTAACCGCATGGTGGCCGACGAGCACCACCGCCAAGCGGCGCGCGCCCGGTCGGTCGTTTCGGGGCGGCGCGGTTTTCGATATGACGGCGATATCCACCGGCTCGTAGCATCGAGACGATGCGTGTGCTGATCGTCGAGGACGAGCCCTTCATGGCCGAGGCCATCCGCGATGGCCTCCGGCTGGAGGCGATCGCGGCGGACATCGCGCCGGACGGCGACACCGCCCTGGAGTTGCTGAGCGTCAACGCCTACGCGATCGCCGTCCTGGACCGGGACATTCCCGGACCCAACGGTGACGAGATCGCCAAGCGCATCGTCGCCTCCGGCAGCGGCATGCCGATCCTCATGCTCACCGCCGCCGACCGGCTCGATGACAAGGCCACCGGCTTCGGCCTCGGCGCCGACGACTACCTCACGAAGCCGTTCGCACTCCAGGAGCTCGTGCTCAGGCTCAGAGCCCTCGATCGCAGGCGTGCCCACAACCGGCCACCCGTGCGGGAGATCGCGGGCCTACGGCTGGACCCGTTCCGCAGGGAGGTCTACCGCGACGGCCACTACATCGCGCTGACCAGGAAACAGTTCGCCGTGCTCGCGGTGCTCGTCGCCGCCGAGGGCGGTGTCGTCAGTGCCGAGGAGCTGCTGGAGCAGGCCTGGGACGAGAACGCGGACCCCTTCACCAACGCCGTGCGCATCACCGTCTCGGCACTGCGCAAACGGCTCGGCGAGCCCTGGGTCATCGCCACCGTGCCCGGCGTCGGCTACCGCATCGACACGGCCGGGCACGCGGGAGCGCACCGTGGATAGGCAGCCCGGGATGAGCGTCCGCCTCAAGCTCACCCTCAGCTACGCCGGGTTCCTCATGCTCGCGGGAGTCCTGCTGCTCGCGGTCGTGTGGGTGTTCCTGCTGCGCTACGTACCCGAGACCATCTACACGGGACCTCCCGGACCGCTGACGCGGCCTGGCCTGGTGGACGTACCCGACCGTTCCGACCTGCTGGCCGCCTTCGTCCCGAAGGCGGCCGCGATGCTGGCGTTCCTCCTGTTGTTCAGCCTGCTGGGAGGATGGCTCCTCGCCGGCAGCATGCTCGCGCCCCTGACCCGCATCACGAACGCGACCCGCCTGACCGGGAACGGATCGCTCTCCCACCGGATCCAGCTGGAAGGCCGCGGGGACGAGTTCCGCGAACTGGCCGACGCCTTCGACACCATGCTCGCGCGGCTCGAGGCACACGACGCCGAACAGCGGAGGTTCGCGGCCAACGCCTCCCACGAGCTGCGCACCCCGCTGGCGATCACGCAGACACTTCTCGACGTGGCCCGCGGCGACCCGGACCGCGACAACGGCGAGCTAGTCGAACGCCTCCACACCGTCAACGCCCGGGCGATCGACCTCACCGAGGCGCTGCTCCTGCTCAGCCGCGCCAACCAGCGGTCGTTCACCCGGGAACACGTCGACCTGTCCCTGGCGATGGAGGAAGCCACCGAGACCCTCCTCCCCCTCGCGGAGAAACGCGGCGTCACCATCGAGACCGCCGGCGACACGACCCCCACCATCGGGTCCCACGCGCTCCTGCTGCAGCTGACCACCAACCTTCTGCACAACGCGATCGTCCACAACGTGGCCGGACGGGGCACCGTGTGGGCCACGGCGGGCGTTCGTGCCGGGAGTGCGGTACTCACCGTCGAGAACACCGGCGAGCAGCTCACCCCGCAGTTCGTCGCCACCCTGGGCGAACCGTTCCAGCGCGGCACCCAACGCATCCGCACCGACCATGCGGGTGTCGGCCTCGGCCTGGCGATCGTCAGGAGCATCACCCAGGCACACGACGGAACCCTCACGCTCACCGCCCGCCCCGCCGGCGGGCTCCGCGTCACGGTGCGGCTGCCCGCCGCACCGCCGCACACCGGCGAGGTGGCGGCACACTCGGCGGCCGGCTCCAGTACCTCGACACCGACCGACAACTAGGCCACCGGAAATCCGGCGGCCCAGTACGGTGTCCACCGATGTTGGTGGGTCCATCGGTGGATCCAGGTTTCCGCTGGCAAGGCGCCGATTCGCCCTCGTACTGGACCGTACTCGGGCGGATCGGCAACGCCGTCTCGCCGGCCCGGCGCTCGCTGGGCCGCCGAGAGACCCGGCGAACGTTGGTGGACACCGCACTAGGCGCCGGAAATGCGGTGATTAAGTCGGTGGATCCAGGTTTCTGCTGGCAAGACACCGGTTCGCCCTCGTACTGGGTCGTACTTGGGCGAACCGGCAACGCCGCCAGCAGGAAGCTGGGCCGCCGAATTAGTTGCCTGATCTCCGGCGC
>Ga0164298_10000027_pt1 | contig 84643 bp, 50 predicted proteins | sample Whisoiple_216_MG_FD_109713 | JGI IMG/M metagenome (GOLD analysis project Ga0164298, IMG submission 109713) | Unamended control soil microbial communities from upstate New York, USA - Whitman soil sample_216_MG | ecosystem: Environmental > Terrestrial > Soil > Agricultural land ...
GCTTCCTGCTGGCGGCGTTGCCGGTTCGCCCAAGTACGACCCAGTACGAGGGCGAACCGGCGCCTTGCCAGCAGAAACCTGGATCCACCGACTTGATCACCGCATTTCCGGCGCGGGACACTAACGCCGGCCGCCGCTTCCGTCCGGGTCGGCGACGGTGCCCTGTCGCCGCGCGGTGTCGCGGTGAGCACGGACGGCCGGTACGTCTTCGTCGCCACCGGCGATCCCGACGACGACCGGAACGGGCGCCTGACGACCTTCGCCGTGGGGGTCGAGCACCGGCTGGAGCCCCCGGAGCGCGGTCGAGCTCGGGCCGGGTGCGTTCGGGGTGGATGTGTCGCCCGACGACCTGTTCCTGTACGTCGCCTGTTCCGGCGACGACGAGATCCGGCCGTACCGCATCGGCCTCGGCGGGCGGCTGCTGCCGCTCCCGGCGGCGACGGCGCCGGACTTCCCGGTGGCCGCGAAGGTGAGCCCGGACGGCCACCGGCTGTTCGTGACGAGCCCCGCACTGGCCGGCGGGAGGTCGAAGGGCGTGTGGGTGTTCGGCATCGACGTCGACGGCACCCTGCACGCGGGCAACCACACGCCGACCGGGGACGCGCCGGTGTGGCCGGCCGTCACCGCCGAGGGCCGCCGGCTGTACGTCTCGAACGAGGACACCCGCGGCGAGGTGTTCGGCTTCGACGTGGCGGCGGACGGGGGGCTGACTCCGCTGCCCGGCTCGCCGTTCCCGGCGGGGGGCGAGTTCTCCCAGTTCCAGTCCGCTGCGGTCACGTTCTCGCGACGCCCCGGTGACGACTGAACTGCGACTCTGCCCGAGGTCGAGGAACGTGCGGCCGCCCGAGCCTGGTAACAGCTGCCGTGGCGCTGGAGCAGCTATCCCGCGCGCTGGCCCTGACAACGGGTCACCGACCCGAATGACTCTCGTTCTTCGGGACCGCCATCGGAATGACGCGCATCGCGGCGCCGGCCACCGCCGCGTTGCCGACGCGGTCCTGGCCGGCGGCGAAGGTGGACGCCACATGCGAGGGCAGGGACTTCGAGTGGGAGTCCATCGCCGTCTTGGCGGCCTGGGCGTTGCCGATGACGGCCGGTACCAGGACCAGCGCCGACTTGCCCCGGTCGGCGGCGGAGGCGGTGCGTAGCTCCGTCGCGGTCACCGGGACGGCCGGGCGGTGCTGCGGCGGCAGGATCTCAGGCATCTGTGGTCGTCCCCGGGTCGGTTACGAGTCCAGCATACGGGCCCAGCTCCGACGGGCGGAACAACCGCGCCTCGCGCTGGAACTGGCGGGAGATGCCTCTCACGACGTGGCGCATGGTGATCGCGGGGCTGTCGTTGTCCGCCGCCGTGAGGGCCGCTGTTCTTGCCGCGGCGGTGATGCTCGCGCCCGTCATGTCCAGGCGGCACAACGCCTCCAGGTCGACGTCCGCGGCCAGGGGGGCCTCCGGCGGGAAGGCCAGTTGCCACAGCAGGTGCCGTTCCGCGAGGCCCGGGCGGGGGAAGTGGACCACGAAGTGGAAGCGGCGGGTGAAGGCGGGGTCGATGTTCTCCTTCAGGTTGCTCGTCAGGATGATCAGGCCGTCGCTGACCTCCAGGCGTTGCAACAGGTAGCCGACCTCCAGGTTCGCGTAGCGGTCGGTTCCGTGCTTGACGTCGCCGCGTTTGCCGAACAGGGCGTCCGCCTCGTCGAACAGGAGTACCGCGTGGCTGTCTTCCGCCTGCTGGAACACCGCCTCCATGTTCTTCTCCGTCTCCCCCACCCACTTCGAGACGACCTGTGCCAGGTCCACCTTCAGCAGCTCCAGGCCCAGCAGTCCGGTCACCACCTCCGCCGACATCGTCTTGCCGGTGCCCGGTTCACCCGTGAACAACGCCTTGATGCCACCCGTCGACTTGGCCGCGAAGCCCCACGACTCGGCTATTCGCGGCCACGCGCGGAACGCCGACGCTATCTCCGTTATCTGGTTTCTCTGCGCCTCGGGCAGCACCAGATCAGCGATTCCCCGGCGCGGGACTATCGCCTGGACCGCACTGTTGTTGCGGCCTCTCGTCACCGTCGCTATCGCCTCGTCCACATGACCCGTGATGCCGGTGCCGGACAGCCGCGCGTCCGTGTCGGCCACCGCGGCCACCGCTCTCAGCTCGCCCGCGCTCATCCGGTAGCGGGCCGCCAGGTCCTCCAACTGCCCGCCGGTCAGGGCCGGGAACGCCGCCGACCACATCGCCCGCCGCTCGGGGAAGGCCGTGGCCGGCACCGTCAGCTCGGCGTACGCGCGGGCGGCCAGCAACGCCGCCGGGCGCCACGGTGTCACGCCGGTCAGGCAGATCGGCACCCGGGACCTCAGCAACGCCCCGGGCGGTTCGTCCGGCGCGCCGTCCGTCGGCAGCCACAGCACCGCGCCCAGCGCCGCCGCCAGCCGCAGGTCCGACTCCGGGTCCGACGTCATCCGCCGAAGCGGCCGGCCGGCGGCGGCCGCCAGGGTGATCGCCGCGTCCACCTGGCCGTCGGGCGGGCAGCCCCACAGGCCCACGACGTCCACACCGCCGGCGGCCAGCGCCTTCGCCAACCCCGTCACCCGTTCCGCCGACAGGTACGGGGACACCACCCACGGTTCCGGCACCGTCACCTCGCCGGGGTCGTGGCCGACCAGGCCCGCGTCGCCGAGCCAGCCCATCAGGTACTCGAAGACTCCCGTGCCCAGCGCCAACTCCCGGGCCAGCTCGGTCGGCGCCTCGCCGTACGCCAGCACCAGGCCGTACCGGCGCAGCCTCCCCGCCGGCGCGAGCGCACGCCTCAGTGCCAGGCGGTCCGGTGGGGTCCGGGCCGCCACCGTGAGCAGCAGCTCCACGGATGGCGCCCGACGATTCAGGTTGTCCACTATGAACGCGTAGACGCGTTCGTAGCCCGCATCCAGCTCCGGGGCCGCCACGAGCAGCAACGCGTCCTGTTCCGCGCGGGTCAGGCCGAAGCGGGTCGCCAGCGTGTCCAACGGCAGGGCCACCCCTCGAGACGCCGCCAGGCGCCTCAGGTGCTGCTCGCCCTCGGGGTCCGGGCGGCTCACCGACGGTGGCTCGGTCATCGCCTCGGCGAAGGCGTCCACCCGGCCCAGCAACGCTTCCACCTGCTCGTCCGTCACGCAGAACGGCGTCAGGTCCGGGCGCGTCAGCACCGCCGCCGCCCGGGACTGGTGGTCCACGGCCGCACGTAGCGCCTGGTGCAGCTCCGCCAGGCGGACGCGGAGATGCTCTGCCGCCAAGCCGCTCACGCGTCACCCGCCGGAGAAGGTCAGGGGCCGGCCGCCCAGCCAGACCACGTCGTGCACATCCGTCAGCGCGCCGCACCGCCACAGGTCCGTATGCCGCCTTCCCAGCGGCAGCCGCACCTTGACCGCGCGTGGCGTGAACTCGACCGTCGCCTCCAGGTCCGCGAATCGCCTCAGTGCCAGTACCGGGTCGGGTCCGTCCTCGCGCCACAGCTGCCACGCGAGCATGCCCAGGGCCAGGGACGCGGCCAACGTGACGGTGTGCTCCAGCGCGTCGTCCTCCGCCAGCGGCACCGCTCGATGTGCGGTGAACAGGGCGTCCACCAGGCCGGCCAGATTTTCGGCCTGCACGGGAAGCTCCGCCGCCAGCCGCAGCGGCACCGCGCCGGCCGTCCACAGTGGAGTCCGCCACGGCAGGCGGGAGACCGGGTCGTCCCGCAACGGGCGGACGTCGGTGACGAAGCGGACGCCCGCGGCGGCGAGGTCGCGCAGGCACGACGGTGGCAGGGCACCCGAGCAGACCAGCACCGGCGGGCGGCCGCAGGCCGCCCAGTGCGGCAGCAGGCCTGCCGGCTCGGCCGCCCACGCGACCGGGAACATGCCCCGCGCGTCGACCAGCAGCACGCCGTCGTCCACACCCGTGACGAGGAGCGCGTCCGCGGGGTCGTGGCCCCGGCACAGGGACAGCGCCAGCACGCCGTCCAGCACCGGCAGCACGGGGCGGACCCGGCGGGCGAAGACGGTCAGGTCCGGGACCGACTCCAGGCCGGCGAACACCGCCGCCGACGCGTTGTCCCCGGGTGTCCTGCGCCAGCCCCGTTCCGGTGCGCCCAGCACCTTGTACGCCAACGCCGCCGCGAACAGCGGCGCGTCCCCCAGCAGGTCGACGCTCGACAGTGCCGGGCCGATCGCGTCCAGGTAGCCGGTTCTCGCGAGCGGGCCGGCCAGCAGGAACGGGAGCGCGGCGCACACCCGGGTCGTCTCCCCTGCCATGCCGAGGAGAACCGTGGCCGGGGACGCCACGACCGGCGCGGGCGGGGAGCTGGCCGGCGCGGCGAGGTCGTGCGTCGCCGGGTCCACCGGGAACGACTGCCGGTGCGCCAGTTCCGTGGCCACCTCGGTGACCACCGCGGCCGGGACGGCCGCCGGCGGTTCGGCACGCAGTGCGGACAGGCACGTCCGCAGCGTGTCGTCGGGGAGCAGGGCCAGCAGTGCCCTCAGCTCACCGCGTTCGGCCAGCTCCGTGAACAGCGCGGCCGGCGTGGCCGCGGGAACCGCACCAGGCAGCGTGTCGTCCACTGTGGACATCGCGGGCGTGGCGGGCGGTGCGGCGACGGGTGCCGGGTCCACGCGCACCCCCGTGGGCTCGGGAACGAGACCCGTTGCGGTCGCGCCGCCGCCCCGACGGGAGAGCCGCACCGTCAGGCGGACCGGCTCGGTGATCTCCACGTCCGGGCCGTCGCCCGACACGATCCCGTCGAACTCCGCGGCCAGCAGGTCGGGCAGCGCGTCCAGCGCCCGCCGCACCAGGCCGTGCGGATCCGGTCCCCAGCTCCAGCCACCGCGCCGGATCACGCGCACCACGCACCGGCGCACGACGACCTCGCCCGCGGTGGGGACGCTCATGCCTTCTTCTCCACCCTCGTCAGGACGCCCGCCAGGCCGGCCACCAGCACGAGCACGCCGTAGGAGCCGGCCGACACCGTCACGCCCAGCTGGATCGACTCACCGCCCGGCTGGATCGACCCGGGCAGCACCCGGACGCTCTCGCCGACGGCGACCAGCGCCAGCACCGGGGTCTGCACGGTCACCTCGAACGGCAGCGTGACGACCAGGCTGTCCGTGCTGAACACCAGGTCCGGGTTCTCCCAGGACGGCAGCTCCCGCAACGCGGGTCTCGGCTTCGCGCCGGGCACCTGCTCGACGCCGAACGCCAGCGGGTCGGCGAACACGCCCGGTTGGTCGTCCGGCGCGTGGACCGCCAGGTCCCCGGCCGCCAACGGAAGGACCGCGACCTCGCCCGCACCGGTGCTGACCCGCAGCGGCAGCTCCCGGCCCACCAGCGAGCCGGCCGCGGCGTCGTCGGGCAGGGTGACGCCGACCGCGTTCACCGCGCCCACGACGTGGCCGGTCGCCGGCGCGTACACCACGTAAAGGGTCATCCTCCACCGCCACTCGTCGCCGCCACCGTTGCCAGCACCAGGAAGTCGACCGCGCCCGGTTGTTCGAACACCTGGGGTGGCGCGGCGGCGTAGTCGAAGATCCGCACGCGGCAACGGACTCGCCGGTCACCGTCCACAGTGGCCTGTGCCGGGCTGGTCAGCGTCGTGTCGTTCGGGGTCGGCGGGACCCGCGGCGTCACGTACACGTGCAGCGACACCCGGCCGTCCGCCACCTCCTCCGGCGTCACACCGGACGGCAGCGGCAGCAGCATCCCGTCGGTGGCGCTGCCGGAGGTCGCCAGCACGCTGCCCGCCGAGATCCGGCTGGCGAAGCTGCCCGCGATCGTCAGGTTCCCGTTGGCCGCCACCGTCATCAGCGGGCTGACCGAGCCGCTTGCCTGGTACAGCCCGTAGACCAGGCTCGGCGGGTCCTCGCCGGACAGCACCAGCGCCGGCTGTCCTTCCTGGACGGCCGGCCGGGAGCGCAGCGACAGGGTGCCGGACCGGGCCGCCACCGTGTCCGCACGCACGCCCGCGTAACGCGGGCCGACGGTACGGGCCCTCGACGCGACGGCCGTGAAGTGGCCGTCGGTCCAGCGGAGGAAACCCAGCAGCACCAACCATCGGGCCGGTGGGTCGGCCGGGGCGGCGCCGACCGCGGGGGGCCGCTGTTCGGCCACGAGGCGTTCGTCGCCCAGCCGGCCGAACAGGATCTGGTACGACTCCTCGACCCGGGTCGGGCCCGTGGCGCCGGCGCACGAGCCGGGGCCGGTCGAGGTCCGCGCCCGGTCCACCGCGGTCAGGAACACCGGGTACGGCTCGGCGCTCGCCCGGTCCGCGCCGTTGACCTGGGCGAACTCGGCCTCCGACAGGACGACCGGCGCCGGGACCACGATCTCCCGGCCGGTGCCGTCGATCGCCGACCCGGCCGACACGCTCACCTCGACGTACCGCGCGTTCGTCGCCGGGTCGGTGCGGTCGGCCGTGGTCAGTTCGAGTCCGTCCGCGATGCCCCAGTCGTGCAGCAGCCGCGCGTGCCGGCCCGTCGTGCCGCGGGTGTAGGCGACCGTCGCGGCCAGGTCCGCCGCCGCGAGGACCTGGCCCTCCTGGAACGCCGGGCGCAGTGGACCGGTCACGACGACTCACCCGACCGCGGCCTGCGTGCCGACGACGACCTCGTGCTCCGTCTGGCCGGCGGCTTCGGCGGCTCCTCGGGCTCCTCGGGCGCCGCGGCCGGGCCGGCGCTCTCCAGCTCGGACAGCCGGTCGCCGAGCCGTTCCGGCAGCTCCTCGCGCACCCGGGTGACCTGTGCCCGCGCGGTGTCCAGCTGTCCACGCAACGCCTCCACCGTCGCGCTCAGGTCGCTCACCTGTGACCGCAGCACGTTCAGCTCCTGCAGGCTGTCGGTCACCTCGCTGGGCACCGTGCGCACCTGCTCCCGCACGGGGTCCGGCACCGTCTCGCCCGGCGCCGGGGTCACCAGGAGGTTCCACATGTGCTCCAGCGGGCCGGTGCGCCGCCACTTCTCGAGCAGCCCGGCCACATACGCCACGGTGCCGTCGTCCGGCGGCACGGGTGCGGTGTACACCGGTATCGGCTGGCAGCACACCTGCTCGGCGAGGTGGCGCAGCTGGTAGAGCTTCGGCAGCCACTCGCCGTACGCCGAACCGCCGGGCAGGACCTGTTCGCGGGTCGCCGAACACACCCGTACGACGTCGCAACCGTCCAGCTCCAGGTGTGCGATCAGCACGTCGTCGTCGGCGTGGCTGGCGCACGGCGGGTTCAGCGTCGAGCAGGCGGCGTCGGTGACGAAGCGGCGCAGGTAGGTCGTCAGCCGGCCGGCCGCCTCGGTGAGCAACGACAGGTCCGTGACCGTCAGGCGGTGGGTGGGGTCCGGCTCCGGCGTGGGCAGTGGCTGCGGCATCGCGACGGTCCGCACGTCGTCACGCAACCGGCAGTCCCCCACCCCGGGTGCCCGGTCGAGCCGGCCGAGCAGCCACTCCCGGATCCGCACCAGGTCGGACCGGAACTCGACCGCCAGCACGTTGCTGACGGGCGTGCCCTGCGCCAGCAGGCGAAGCTCGATCGGCGCGTCGGCGTCCCGGTCGACGATCCGCGCCCTGGCCTCGGCCACGACGGCCACCGCGATCGACCGGTGCACCGGCTCCGGCCACATCTGCTCGGGGTCGGTCTCGGACAGCTGACCGCAGACCGTTCCCAGCACGCCCCTGGCATGGTCGACGTCGCCTAGCTCGTAGGTCTTCCGCAGGTCGTCCTGGCCGGCCGGGGCGTAGGTGTCGTAGCGCGCGAGCGCGCCGGCCAGCGCCCGCACGTCCTCGGTCAGCAGCTGGACCACCGACGGCGACTCCGGCGTGCCCTCGCTCTGCCCCAGCCGGCCGAGACTCTCGTGGTACCGCGCGGCGTCCTCTGCGCCGAAGGTGAAGCGCCGGTCCGACGCGGCCCCGGCGACGGCCATCGCCTCCAGGTACCGGTCGAACCGCTGGCCGAGGCGGCGGACCCGCCGGTAGGCGTCCCTCGAGCCGATGCTGGCCAGGAGCCTCGTCGCGGGGTTGTACCGGTGGTCGTCGGTGGTGTCGCACCTGACGACGAACCGGAACCCCTCCTCGACGCGGGAGGGCACACAGCCCGGCGTGGGGCACGGCTCCTCGGTCGCGTACGGCGCGACCGGGTCCACGGCGGACTCCTCGTAACGTACGAAGAGCCCGTAGCCGCGTCGTTCGTCGTCGCACGGGTCAGCGCACCGCACGCCCGCCGACGACACCCGTGAGTCCCGCACGAGCGCGCCGACGTCGACCTTCTCCCTGCAGGCCAGCACGATGTCGTTGCCGCGGCCGTCGAGCGCGTGCCCAGGACCCACCAGGACCGTCCCGCACGGGTCGCAGCTCACCTCCAGCCCGCAGACGACACCGGGTCCGGACAGCGTCCTGTTGTGCAGGCGGGACTTCCCGGACACGTAGTCGGTCAGCAGGGACAGGTCGTCCTCGGTGAGCAGCTGGCCGGCGAAGAACCGCGGCCGCACGAACGCGGACGGGAAGGCCGAGGCCCCGCCGCACCCGCACCCGCAGTCTGACGTGCTCATCAGCGCTCCTCGGTGATGAAGAACCAGCTCTCGAAGACGTCCCCGCCCGCGCCGGTGCCCGACGTCCACGGTCCGATCCCGGACGGCGGGACCGCACACCCACCGGTCTCGGGCTCGGGATCGTGGTCGTGCTCGTGGTCGTGGTCATGGTCATGGTCGTGCTCGGTCGCCGCCTCGCCCTCGGCCCGGACCCGGCCGAAGAACGGGACCTTGCCGCCGACGTTCGTGCCGTCGACCGGGCGGCAGCAGCGGTCGAGGATGAACGCCGCACGGACCGTGACCAGCACGCGGTCGCCCTCCTGCAAGGTCTCGCGGGTGGTCTGGCGGTACCGGAACTGCCGGGTGAACTCGCCGGACGCCGGTTCCTCGAACTGTCCGCCCATGTACCAGGTGTCGGCGTTGCGGCCGGCGCCGCCCTCGATCACCTGGATGTCCACCACGCCCCGCTTCAGCGTGTCCACCCGGACGTCGTCGGAGAAGCGCACGACCAGGCCGCCGGTCTGCTTCTGGGTGCCCAGCAGCTCCTTCGCCTCGTCCACCGTGTAGGTGTGGCCGTGGCGCCAGTTGACGCCGGTGATCACGGTCGGCACGTGCCTGCCGAACGGGCGGCGGATCTCCTGGTGGATCTGCTCCTCGCGTACCGGCCGGGGCCAGTCCACGTCGTCGATCCTGGCCAACCACAGCACCTTGTGCTCGCACCGGGAGCAGCACGTCTCGCAGCGCTCGTCCTTCGGCGGCTCCCTGGTGGTGACGCGGACGGCGTAGCTCTCCTCGGTGTAGCCGCACTCGCAGTCCGAGGTGTCCCCGCAGCTGGAGTTGAAGACGGTCCTGGTCGGTTCGACCGCGCGCTCGGCGTACTCGATGCCGACCCAGACGGTCCTGCCCGCGGTGCGCTCGTCCTCGCGCAGCGCGTCCCACAGGTCGATCACGCAGTCGCCACCGACGACCAGCTCGTTGCCGTCGCAGTCCACACCGAGCCCGGAGGTGATCCGGACCTTCGCCCTCGGACGCTGGTCGGGCCGGTCCTTGCCGCCCTCGTCCGTGGCCTTGTCGGCTGCGTTGTCGGCTGCGTTGTCGGTGGCCGGCGCGGGTTTCACGAGCAGCCCGCACACCACGCCGTAGCCGAGCAGGCAGCGCATGCGCAGCTTCAGCTTCTCGCGGAAGTACTCCTGCTCGCGCTGGAAGTCCCGCGCGGTGAGCATCTGGCCGTGGAAGTAGCGCAGCCGGCGGAAGGGCGGCTCGTCGAACTCCCCGTGCTCCGGCGTCGCGGGCTCTGTCGTTACCTCGGTCATCTCTTCCTGTCCTCTCAAGACACTCGCGTGTGGACCCCGACCGCGGACACCACGCCGGCGCGCACGCCGTGGCGAGCGCCTCGTGGCCCGGGCCTCAGTACTCCGTCGTGGTTCAGCCGCGCGCCACCCAGCACGGGCGCGGGCAGGGGGACGAACGCGGTGTCCACCCCGACCGTCGACCGTGTGCCGACCACGAACCCCGCCCCGCCGGCGCGGACCGACCCCCTCGTGTGCGCGGGCGCCTGCCGGACCACCAGGCGCCGCAACGCCTCCTCGTCCACGGTGCCGGTGCCGGCGGGCAGCAGGACGCGGAACCGGTGGGCGTGCTCGGTGAGCGGGTCGGTGTCCGGGTCGCCGAACGCCCGCAGCGGCGTCGTGCCCAGCGTCGAACCGTCGAGCCGGAACCGGGACGACGAGCGGCCGAACAGCCGGACCGACCCGAGCCCGCGGGCGCCCGCGGGCGTCGCGGTCGCGCGTACCTGGGCCCAGTGCCGGTCGGCGGCCAGCTCGTCGATGACGGGGGTGACGCCGAAGACGATGGCGATGGCCTCGGACAGCGCGGCCGGTGTGCCGCGCCTGCGGTACAGCGTGGGCGCGGCGGCGATCAGCTTCCGGCGCGTGGCCGCGTCCCAGCCGGACTCGAACGACAGGCCGAGCAGCCCGGCCAGCCACGGCAGTGCCCCGTCGGGGACCCCCTCCGGCGCGAGCAGGGCGGGGTAGCGCTCGATGACGCGGTCGATGTCGGCCATCGTGGCGTCGAACAGGGACAGGAACCGCTCGGTGAAGTCGTCCGCGGCCGGGTCATGGCGGAAGGCGGCGGGCAGCAGGTCCGCACTGGTGGAGCGCGGGAAGTCGAGCCGGATCCGGTGCAGCACCGGGGTCGCCGCCCGGTCGCCGGACAGCACGACGCGGGCGGTGAGGAACCGGCCGGGCGGCTGGTCGACGAGGAGGTCGGTGACGCCGGCGGGGGCGTGTTGCCAGTCGGTGTCGGCGAAGCGGCCGTCCTCGGACACCACGACCGACATCGAGACCGCGGTGCCCGCGGGCACGTCCGCCTCCACCCGGACGCGGTGCCAGCGGCAGCGGGAGGTGCCGCTGTCGATCGGTTGGGTGGTGAACTCGCCGTCCGGCGCGTACCGGGTGGTGTCCCGCGCGGGTTCGGGGCGGGGCTCTCCTGCCCAGGTGTAGCAGGAGGTCACGTCGCCCCCGGCGCACTTCTCCGTGAGACAGAAGCCGTTCTCGGCCGCGGCGACGAGCGTGCTGGGCGGCAGCGCGGCGGCGAGGTCGGCCGGCCCGGCCGGGCGGAAGTGGTGGCGACCGCGGTGGATCTGGTACCGGCCGCGGTGCTCGGTGAGCAGCCAGATCGTGTGGCCGGCGACGCGGAGCCCGACGATCCTGCCGCCGGCGTGGGCGTGGACGACCTCGCGGAGCCGGCCGTCGGGACCGTACCGGCGCAGCTCGCCACCGCCGGCCACCCAGGTCTGCTCGTCCTGTGCGAGCGCGACGACCTCGGCGCGGCGCCACCTGATCACGGCGGTGAGGTGGTCGCCTTCGTTGCGCCACACGAGGACCCGGCCGGAGTCGACCACGGCGACGCGGTGCCCGCGTGCGGCGACCGCGACCGGCTCGCGCAGGAGCCGGGGGTCGCAGCCAGGACGCCACACCGGCGGCCAGCCGCCGCTGTCCCGGCGCAGCAACCGGTCCCCGGACAGCAGGTACCAGGCGCACGGGCGGCAGCCGGGTGCCAGGCGCGGGTCGGGAAACCACGGGAGCAGCTGGGCGCGGGTCGGGCCGTCCGGGGACCGGCCGCCGAAGGACAGCCGCACGCCGGTCTGGTCCTCGAACCCGACCACGTTCCGCACCGTGGGCTCGTCCTGGTCCCACCCGACGAGGTCGTCGAGGAGCCGGAACGTGGCCGCGGTCGGCGCACAGGTCATGGTGACTCCTCCACCGGGATCAGCAGCGGGCGCTGCGGCCAGACGAGGTCGTTCGGCGGGATCTGGTGGTCGGCGCACGGCGGCAGGCGCAGCCCGTCGACGGTCAGCGACAGCCCCGACACCGCGAGGACGCCGTCCACGGCCAGGAGCCGGCGCACCAGCGGGGTGTGCCGCACCGCGCCGCCGAAGGGCCAGCCACCGCCGTTCTCCCCGCCTCGCACGGGATCCAGGTACGTCGTGACCGCGTCGCCCGCCCTGGCCAGCACGGCGGCCCTGTCCTGGCCGGCGTCGAGCACGACCCGGGCCTCCACGGCGATCCGCCGGAACGCGACCGGCCCGGTGACCACGGTGACGCCGGCCGGCGCGACCTCGCGGGTGAGGAAGTCGGCCACCGCACGCAGGGTCGCGGCCGACGGCACCGGCGGCTCGCCCGAGTCGTCGAGCGGCGGCACCACGAGGACGCCGACCACGCCGGGGATCGGACGGCCCGCGAAGTCCGGATGCAGCCCGGGCACGCCGTGCGCGCGGGCGACCGACGCACCGGGCGCGCGGATCGCCAGCAGGCCGTAGTCGGCCGGCGTCACGGCCCGCCCGCGGGCCCGCAGCTCCCCCACCCCACGCAGCATCACCTCGGCGTCGGGTTCCGCGTCGCCGCCACCGGTCGCGGGGAACGGGTTGGCGACCCGGGTGACGAACGGCAGCGCGGTGACCACGCTGTTGATCGCGCCGGCCGCCACCGCGCCCGCCGCGCCGCCACCGACGCGGTACCGCACGGCCCGCACGTTGCGGAAACCGGACGGCACGGGCGCGCCATGCACGCCGTCGCCGAAGGTAACCACGCCGGTCGCGTGGTCGACGACGAACACGCGGCCGTCCGGGCCGTACGCGGCGAGGCTGTCGACCTCCTGCCACGGCGTGGCCGTCCCGGTCGTGGTGCCGAAGACGTCGGTGGCGGGGTCGTCGTCGACCTCGATCACAACGGTGCCGGCGAGGATCGGCACCTGGCTCAGCCGCATGCGCCGCCGTGCCGACGGGGCCGACGGGTCCTGGATCGGCGCGAGCGGCTCGTCGCGGACCGTGCGGGCGGCGGTGGCCGCGACCATGTTCAGCCGCAGCCCGGAGACGAGCGGCGGCGCCGCGGTGAACGTGCCGTGGGCGACCTGCAGCCGCAGCCACCGCAGCACGGGCCCGGTTCGGGCGGGTGACCTGCCGGGCGTCCACGTGCGTGGCACCCGGAGCTCGACCGTGCCGGTGGCCCGCAGGCCGCCGGTCTCGTCCCGCACGACCTCGGCGGGGACGAACCGGCCGCCGTCCAGGACGTCCCAGCGAAGCAGCGGCCCGGGCGGGAGCGGCAGCGGCGCGGTGCCGCCGGCCTGGGCCGGGTTCGGTGGCGCGGCCTCGACGACGAAGCCGATGGTCAGTGCCGGGAACGGGCTCGCGGTGCCGGCGAGGCCGAGCCACAGGGCGTCACCGGGCTGGGGGTCGGCGCCGAACGGCGCGAACGCGCGGCCGGGTCCGCCCGGCCCCAGTGGGACCGGTTCGAGCGCGCCGGCGTGCGCCACCGCGACCGCGGCCAGGGTCGCGGGGGTGGCGTGGAGGTCCTGGTCGGTCTCGTAGATCAGCTGGCCGTCGGGGGTGGCCGCGGCGGCCTGGAAGCCGGCGGGGACGAGCACCGACGAGCCGTCCGGCGGGGTCACGGTGAACTCCAGCAACGCGGTCGCCGCCGTGGCCGGGCGGCGGCGCACGCCGGCGGTGTCAAGGTGCTCGGCCAGGATCTTCTCCGGCAGCCGGTTGACCCGGGTGAGCACGGGTTCGGCCTGCGTGCCGAAGAGCCGGACGAGCGCGACGCCGGCGTCCTGGCGGTCGGGGTTGGTCCAGTCCGGGGTGTAGCCGGGGATGCGGTCGCGCACGGCGGCGCGGACCGCCTCCCTCGTCGCGTCGACGAGCTCCGGCGCCACCCCCGACGGCCCCGGGCCGGGCACCAGGTGCGCCTCCTCCCCGGCGCCGCCTGCCCACCAGACGTCGGTCACAGCAACCCCTCCCCCGGTTCGACGGCGGGCACGCTCCTCGTGCGGACCTCACGCAGCCGTGGGAGCTCGCCGGGCCGCAGGGCCTGGTCCGCGCACGAGTCGGTGGGGTCCGCGCCGTCCAGCGCGACCGAGACGGCCGCGACGAGCGCGAGGTCGCCCAGCGCCCGCTGCGCGGCACGCAGCAGCGCCGAGGGACGCAGCGTCTCCCCGAACGGCCAGCCGGTCTCCTCGTCGCCGCCCACCAGGGGATCCAGGTAGCGGCGCAACGCGTCACCGACCACCGTGGACACCGTGGCCCGGTCCGCCGGCCGGCCGGACAGGTCGACCCGCAGGCGGACGGTCCGGTAGGCCGGTGGCCGCACGAACACCTCGACCGTGAGCAGCCGCGCCTGCGCGAGCCGGTCCGCGACCTCGCACAGCATGCCCGGATCCGGTTGGGGCGCCGGCACATCGCGTGGCACCGACGGGACGATGTGGACGGTCACCGCGCCGGGCACCCGCGCGCACGGGAAGCCCGGGTGTTCGCCGAGGGCGGCGTGGGCCCGGCCGACCGACACGCCCGGGGTGGTCACGGCCAGGGTCACGTAGTCCTCGGCGGTGACGGCCCTGGTCACCTCGCCGAGCACGCCCGCCGCGCGTTCACGGGCCTGCGCGACGGTCTCCGGGTCGGCGCCACCGGCGGCGTCGACGAGGTTGGCGCCGCGGACCGCGAGATCGCCGGCGGGCAGCCAGTTGTCGGTGCGGCCGCCGTTGCCGTCCCGGCCGCCACCGATCGTGTACTCGACGAGCACCTCGCCGGCCGGGCGCGGGACCCGGCCGGTGAGGCCGTCGCCGAACACGAGCGCGCCGTCGGCCCGGTCCAGCAGGAAGATCCGGTCGCGGGGTGAGCCGGACGCGAAGTCCACGGCCGGTGCCCAGTTCTCGCCGGCGAGCCGGACGGCCGCGTCGAGGAGGCGACCGGCGGCGTCCGGCAGGACGAGCCGCTGGCCGGGAAGCCTGCGCCAGGCCTGGGTCTGGCCGGCCAGGTCCGCGGTGCGTCGCTCGAGGTGTCGTGCCGCGGACACGTTGACCGCCAGCTGGAGCAGCCGCGGCGGTGCCGCGAAGGTCGCGGCCGGGGTGGACACCATCAGCCCGGAGTCCTGTGTGGACCATCCGTCGGGCGGGAGCAGGCGTACCACCCCGGACCGCCGCAACCCGCCGGTGCCGTCCTGGACGTCCGCGAACGCCCCGGAAACCGTGCTGCCCGGCCGGAACCAGGACCAGGCCAACCTGGCCGGCGGACGGACCGCGGGGACCGCGGGATGCGACCAGAACGGCGGCAACGGCGAGTCGAGCTCGACGAGCAGGGACAACCAGCCGGGCGCGGTGTGGGAACCGCGCAGTGGCAGGGTGAAGCGGACCGAGGCGGCCGACCCGTCGGCGGGCAGCAGCGGAACCCCGCGCCTGGCCAGCAGATCCGGGGTGCGGTCGCGGTCGGTCGCGACCGTCACGTCGCCGTCGACCGGGAAGACGGTCGTCTCGTCGATCGAGAACCTGATCGCGCCGGCCGGATCGCGGGACAGGACGGTGTGCTCGGGAACCACGACCGGCGCCGGCTCGTCGGTGGTCAGCCGCAGCACGGTGGTCGCGGGGACCGCGGGCCGGGGCGGTTCGACGCCCAGCAGTCGCAGGATCGCGACGACGAGGTCGTCCGGCACCTGGTCGAGCCAGTACAGGCGCTGCTCCAGCAGGTACGCGAACAGCTCCAGCAGGGTGACGCCGGGGTCGACGGGTGCGTGCAGCGTCCACGTGCCGTCCGACTCGGCGGGGATGCGGCCGCGGATGGCCGCCATCATGTCGGCCCAGGTGAGGTCGTCCAGCTTCGGCGCGGGCAGGGTCATGGGGTGCTCCCGGTCAGGCCGAGGTAGAACGGGAACACCAGGTTCGCCTTGGTGTTGGTGCGCCGGACCCGGTACGCGACGGTGACCGTGACCCGGGAGGAGTCGAGCGGGTCGGCCTCCGCGCGGGCGCCGTCCAGCTCGACCCTCGGCTCGTGGGTCCGGACCGCGTCGGCGATCGAGCGCTCCAGGTCGCGCAGGTTCTGCGTGCTGCCCGGCGCGAACACCGACTCCTGCGCCCTGGTGCCGAGGTCCGGCCGCATCACGCGCTCGCCGGTGGCGGTCAGCAGCAGGGCACGCAGGCAGTGCTCGATGCTCTGCTCGCCGACGGCATAGGACAGGCGCCCGGCCTCGTCCGGCAGGATCGGGAACCGCCAACCGGTGCCCAGGAACGGCTCGCTCATTTGCTCACGGTCACTTTCGAGGACAGCACGCTGGGCGGAAGCGGCGACGACGGACCCGCGTTGGGATGGGTGTGCAGGGCGAACGCCTTGATCAGCTCCTCGCCGAGCACCGCGTGGTCGGTCGCCCCGCCGCCGAGGTCGACGCTGCCCGCCTCCACGGTCACCTTCGGCGCCTTCAGGGTGATGCTCCCGTCGGCGGCGACGGTGACGTTCCCGCCCTCGGCGGTCGTGATCCGGATCTCCTTGGCGCCGTCGTCGAGCAGGACCTCGTGGCCTGCCTTGGTTCTGATGACCTTCTGGTCCCTGCCGCCGGTGCGTGCGGTGGGCGGCTTGTCGACGCCGTTGTAGAGCCCGCCGAGCACGATCGGGAACCGCATGTCCCCGTGCACGAACGCGACCAGCACCTCGTCGCCCGTCTCCGGCACGAACAGCGCGCCGTAGCCGTTGCCCGCGTACAGCTGGCTGACCCGGCACCAGTCCGTGACGGTCGAGCCGCCGTCGAACCATGGGAACGTGACCTTGACCCGGCCCTCGTCGTCGCCGTCGTTCGCCACGACGATCGCCTCGACCACGCCGTAGTAGCGCCGGTCGGTGCTGCGCGCCCTGGGCACGGTTCTCGTCATGGTGCGCCTCCCTGGTGGATCCGCCTGCCGGTGAACGTGGTGAAGAAGCCGCTGCTGCCAAGGGAGTGCTCGACGCGCTTGACGAAGTACGTGCCGGAGAACCGCACGCCGAGGCCGAAGATCTCCAGGTTGTCGCCCGGCCGCAGCTCCGGCAGCCCGGCGACCCGCCCGGTGGCGGTGATGAACTCGTAGGACCGTTCCCGCAGCAGGGCGATCGCCAGCTCGCGGGCCTCCTCCTGGCTGGTGACCGGGGCGTCAACCAGGACCTCCTGCCGGCCGCCCGCCGCGCTGTCCGCCGCCTCCGGGCCGCTCTCCCCGCCGGCGGAGCCCTGCCCGGCGGGCAGGTTCTCGGCGGTCGCGGTGAACGCCAGCTCCTGTTTGGTGCGGGGGTCCCAGCCGCGCACGGTGAGCTTGCTGACCTGCTGGGAGACCGTGAGCGTCGGGGTGAAGTCGATCAGGTTCGGCACCAGTCCCTCGGGCAGCCCGCTCGGGCCGGTCGTCAGGCCCGGCTGGTAGGTCAGCCGGAACAGGCGGATCGGGCGGCCGTCGCGGCCGTCGGTGGGCTTGACGAAGTGCAGCGTCTCCTCGCCGGTGTCGGGGTCGGGCAGGATGAAGCAGTCGAAGTCGAGGCGTTTCGCCCGCTCCATCAGGAACTCCGCGTCGGACTGGTTCTTCTGCACGACGAGGTCGTGGACCGGGCCCTCGTGGGTCGTGACGACGCGGAGCTTGTTGCGCTGGGCGATCCGCTCGGCGATCCGCCAGTCGGCCATGTTGACGAAGTTCTTGTCCTCGTCCTTGGTGGGCTTGCGTTCCTTGAGCTTCAGCATCCCGTCGACGCCGCTGACCGAGACGGTCGGCGACGCGCCGTCGGGGAACTTCGGGGCGAGCGTGCTGATCGTCCCGGTGGCGACGGTAAGGAGCCGGTCGGCGTAGCCGAGCCGGACCGAGACCCGGGAGCCGAGCCTGAACTCGCGTGAGTCGCTGTGCTTGAACCTCAGGTTCTGGTCGTCCCAGTTGTTGAGCTCCAGGTCGAAGCCGGACATCTCCTCGATGTCGCGGTGCACCTTGATGTCGAGGATGTCGTTCCTGGTCGTCGGGTCGGCCTCGACGCCCTCGATGAACACCTCGAACTCGGGCGCGTACCGGTCCGGGTCGGCGGTCTCCGGTCGGGTCGCCGTGGTCATGGCAGCCTCGGCACGGTCAGCACGCGGCCCGGCCTGAGGTCGCGGGGGTCGGTGATGTCGTTGGCACGGGCCAGCTCCCGCCACGCGTCCGCGCGCCGGTACACCGCGGCGGCGATGCTGGACAGCGTGTCGCCGCGCCGCACGACGTAGCTCTTCTCGACGGTCGGCGAGGAACGCGGGGTGTCCAGGACCTGTTGCGCGGCGGGGCGGAACTCCTTCAGCGAGATGTCGAGCTGGGCACGCAGCGGGACGCCGTCCCTGCCGAACAGGACGTAGTTCACGTCGAGCTTCTCGAGCACACCGGTGAACACGGCCTCGTCCCAGACGAACCGGACGATCGGCGGCGCGTGTTCCCTGCTGTCGGGCCGCATCAGGTCGCGTATCGCGTCCACATAGGACGTGCGGACGTTGTCGAGCGTGTCGGAGGTGTCGACCAGCGCCTGCACGGTGAGCGTCTCGCTGCCGCCGCGGACGTACTGGATCGGCGGCGTCTCCAGGCCCGGGATGGTGATCTCGGCGAAGGTGTTGGACTTGCTGAGCTTGTAGTCGGTCGGGTTGAACCGCAACGGGATCCGCCGCCGCCGCTCGTCGGCGATCACCGGCCGGAGGATCTCCAGCCGTGCGAGCGCGCCCTGGCTCGCGAAGGACACCGGGGTGGTACTCACCAGCCACCCTCCATGTCACCGAGCTTGCGGTCGTTCGCGGACTGTTTCGCCCGTGCGCACTCCGCCTCGTACAACCGGGACCACTCCTGGATGTGCTTGTTGAAGAGCCGCTGGAACACGGCCCCGTCGTCCCCGTCCACCTGGAACCGCACCTCGAGGTTGTGAATGATCAGGTTCTTCGGCACGCTCGCTCCCTAGAGGACGTTCGTCAGGCCTTCGTGGGCGATCTCCATCGACTCGATCGCGACGGCGTTCTGTTCGGCATGCAGGTCCGGGCCGGTCCACTTGGCGGCGAGGCCGCCGTGGAAGGCCCACGCCATCGCCGGCCGGCCGGCGCCGTCCAGGACGATCACCGCGCCGTCGCGGCGGGCGCCCAGCGAGTCGTTCAGGCCGGTCTGGTACCAGGTCCACAACAGACGGTCGCGGACGACGCCACGCTTCAACGTGATCCGGTTCCACGAGTGCCGCAGCGGCAGCTGGTGCACGGAGTCGTTCCGGCCACCCTCCGCGTAGCTGACCACCTCGAGCTGCGCGCCCAGTCCCGTGACCTCCTGGAACGCCCCCGCCGCCACCAGCGGCAGCAGCTGCGCCTGCGCCGGCGGCAGGTACGCGTCCCCCGGGTCGAGCGTCACGAGGAACCGGTACCTGGCGAGTGGCTCGTTCAGCTCCAGCAACCGGTCGACCGGCGTGCTCATGACTCGATCACCTCCAGCCCGCGGTCCTGGCCGAGCACGAGGCGCAGCCGGACGAACTCCATCGGCACCGCCGGAGCGACCTCGACGTCGCAGACGACCGTCCCCGGATCCTGTGTGGACGGATTGTTCGTGTCGTCGCAGACCACCCGGAACGCCTGCTCCGGCCGGGTGCCGGCGAGCGCGCCCGTCCGGAAGTTCTCCAGCAGCACCGACGTGATCGCCCGGACCAGGGTCAGCCGCAGCTCCGGTGAGTTCACGTCGAACACGAGCGGCGCGGCGACCCGGCGGATCGCCCGCACCAGCACGTGCAGCAACCGGCGGTGCGCCACGAACCGGCGGCGTGGGTCACCGGACAGCGTCCGCCCGCCCCACACCACCAGACCGCGGCCACGCACGCACCGCACCAGGTCGACGTTCGCCTCGAACAGGCGGACCTGTTGCGCCTCCGGGTACTCGACCGCCAGGTCCACCGCGTCCAGCAGCGTCGCGTTCGCCGGGGTGCTCGCGGCGCCCCGCTCGTCGTCCAGCCTGGCGACCAGCCCGGCGACGTGCCCGGCGGCCGGGACGGTCCGCAACCCGGTGCCCACCAGGGAGGGCACCCGCAGCGGCGGGTGGTAGACGGCCGCCGCGGCGAGCAGCGCCTCGTCGCCGAGGTCCGTCAGCGCACCCACCCACGCCCCCACTTCGTCCACAGTGGACAGTTCGGGCGGCACGTCCAGCAGCACCAGCCGGTCCAGCAGCGGCGCACAGGTCGCGAGCAGCGACAGCACCAGGTCCGAGTGGTCCCCGCCGGCCAGGTCCGTGCCCAGGTCCGGCGACGCGACCAGCGCCGGCTCCGGCAGCTCGGCCTGGGCGGTCACCGCCGCGGCGTACTCGTCCCGCCCGGGCGGGACGTCCGCGCCGCCGGTGAGCGTCAGGTCCCAGGACATCGAGATCGGCGCGTCCACCGGGATCGGCCCGCCGGAGTCGTTCTCCACCAACGAGATCAGCCGCGACGTGGCCAGCCGGTCCACCACCTCGTCCGGCGCGACGCCGGCGAGGATCTCCACCGGCTCGCCGGGCACCTGGACCCGGACGGTGAGGCTCGGCGGCCCCGCGACGCTGCTCCCCCGGTACCGCACGGTGATCCGGCCGCCGTTCGCCCACGCACCGGGACTGCGTGCCACGAAGACGTACCCGCCCGTCCACGGCGCGCTCGCGGACGCCGTCGCCGGCCCGGACAGCCGCAGCACCCACGCGGCCCGGCCCTCGTTCTCGAAGAAGCCGCGCAGGGCGTACGGCGTCGCGGACCGCCCGTCGGGCGGCCCGTAGGTGTCCACGACGTCGTTCCAGCTCCCGACCCGGACCGGCACGCCGACCGGTCCGCGCCGGGTGCGGCCGATGAACACCGCGACATCGGTACGCAGCGGCTCGCTGTCCGAGCCGGCACGTTCGAAGGTGAGGGATACGCCGGGAAGCGCCGCGCCGGTCATGTCAGACGTCGACCAACAGGCTCTCGACCGCCAGGACGAGGGTCTCCATGGCGATCTCGTTCTTGGTGGCGTTGAACGACGGGCCGGTGTACTTGGTCGGCCAGGCGCGGTCGAAGTTCCAGCGCATGACCTCCTGGCGGTTCTCGTCCAGCATCACGATCGAGCCGGCCGTGCGGCGGACCCGGCCGTCGAGCGCCTCCTTCACCCAGTTCCAGAAGCCGACGTGGCCGGTGACGCCCCGCTTGAACGTCAGCGCGCTCGGGAACTTCTTGAGCCCCACGAGCTTGCGCACGGTGATGTCCTCGCTGCCGGTGCGGTACTCGATCACCGGCATCTCCACGTCCAGCCCGCTCGCCTCGGTGAACGACCCGCTCACCGCGACACCGTCGTCGCTGACGTTGGTCACGATGACCAGGAAGTTGTAGGCGGCATACGGGTCTTCCCGCGTCACAGGTGGCATTTTCCTTTGCCTTTCGGTGCTGTTCAGACGAGCTGGGGCTCGCGGGTCTTCTGCTGGATACGGAAGATCACGAACTCCGCCGGGAAGACGGGTGCCACGCCGACCACGCAGACCAGCCGGCCGTTGGCGATGTCGTCGTCGGTCATGGTGGAGCGGTCGCAGGTGACGAAGAACGCCTCGTCGGCGGTCGTGCCGGCGAGCGCGCCGCCGCGCCACACCGTGGTGAGGAAGTTCGACACCGTCTGCCGCACCAGCGCCCACAGCGACTCGTCGTTCGGCTCGAACACGACCCACTGCGTGCCCTCGTCGATCGACTCCTCCACGAACAGGAACAGCCGCCGGACGTTGACGTACTTCCACTGCGTGTCCGACGACAGCGTGCGCGCCCCCCAGACCCGCTGGCCAAGGCCGGGGAAGAACCGCAACGCGTTGATCCCCTTGGGGTTCAACAGGTCCTGGTGCCGCCTGGTGACGTCCTGGGCGATGCCGTCGGTCAGCCGGATGCCGCGGATCACCGCGTTCGCCGGCGCCTTGTGCACGCCCCGCTCGGTGTCGGTGCGGGCGTAGATGCCGGCCAGGTGCCCGGACGGCGGCACCTCGACGAACTGGCTCGTCGAGGGGTCGTTGACCACCAGCCACGGGTAGTACAGCGCCGCGTAGCGGGTGTCGAACGGCTCCCGGAAGGCCTGTATCCCCTCGATGTCCAGGCCGTCCTGGGGGTCGAGGATCGCGAACCGGTCCCTGAGCTGCTCGCAGTGCGTGACGAGCGCGGACTCCACGGTCCCGGACCACACGCCGGGCACCGCACAGATCGCGACCTCGTCGATGTCCTCCAGCGCCACGATGCCGGTGCGCCGGCCGCTCCCCCCGTCCGCACCGACGAAGTCGGCCACGCTCAGGGTGTCGAGGCCGTCCGAGCCGCCGTCCAGCGGCAGCGCGGTCCCGGTCGCCGGGGTCGGGAACGACGTGAGGTCGTTGATCGTGCCGAGGACGTCGGCCCGCACCAGCCGCGAACGGCTCGCCAGCGTGGCGACCACGCTCGACGGGGAGTCGCCGGACAGTCTCAGGTTGCCGAACGTCTCGGTCACCGAGCCGCCGCTCGGGTCGGCGTAGCTGGCGTCCACCCGGCCCTCGACCAGGTGGAGCCGGTCGTTCTCGAAGACGCCGGCCGGCACGTCCGCGTTGAAGACGACCTCGTCGCCGGACACCGACTGGACGTACAGGGTGGTGAGCCTGGTGCCGGAGTCGAGTTGGACGACCGCGTCGGGGTAGAGGCGGTTCGCGCCGGCGACCCGCAGCTTCGTGCCGTCGCCCGGCAGGTTGGCGGCGCGGACCCGGCGCACCGCGAGGCCGCCCGGCCAGGCCGGGTGCGTCGCGGGGTCGAGGGTCAGGCCGACCGGGCCGTCCGCCGGGCGGTCCACCGCCGTGACGCCGAACCGCCGGTTGCCGACCAGGATCGAGAAGGGCGCGGTGAGGTCCTCGGGCAGCGCCGTCACCTTGATGGTCGGCTCGTCCTCCGGCGCCGGCTCGGCGAGCCGGGTGACGAACAGGTCGCCCTCGTCCGGGTCGGGCAGCGCCCGGAGGGTGGCGCCCACCATCGGCGTGAAGCGGACCCGGATACCGTGGCCCCACGTGCCGGGGTCCGCCGCCGAGAACCGCAGCGTGGCATCCTCGGGCCGCGGACCGACCTGGACGTAGTCGCCGCGAGCGGCCTTGACCCCGGCCGGCAGCGGCGGGTCCAGCTCGATGCGGCGCGCGGTCACGTCGTAGCCGGTGATCGTGGCGGCGTGGACCGGCTGGTTGTCCCCGCGGAAGATCTGGATGTCGTCGTCGCCCGCGAAGCCGATCAGGTGGCTCAGCTCCAGCGCGGTGGAGCCGGCCGCGGCGTCGCGGGTGATCTGGCTGACCAGGCCCTGGCCGAGGGTGCCGGAGGCCGGCTCGGCGGCGGAGCCGACGACACGCTTGACGTACAGGCGCTGACCACCGTTGTCGAAGAAGCCCTTGACCGCCAGGGGGAACAGCCACCAGCGGCCGCCCTCGGTGGGGTTGTCGGCCCAGGCGTCGCGCACCGAAGGGTCCGGCTCGGGCAGGAAGCCGCCGAAGGTGGTCTGGAACTCCAGGAAGTTCGTGACCAGCTTGGGTTTTCCGGTGGTCGGGCCGCGCTGGGTGACCCCGACCATGCCCGCCGTGCTGGTGCTCACCCCCGCGATCGGCCGTGGCCCCGCGTCGACCTCCTCGACGAAGACGCCGGGACTCAGGTACTCGGGCATGGCTTGGCTCCTTCTCTACTGCTCGACGATCTCGATGACGTGCCGGCGATCCCGCTCGGTGGGCAGGCGGATGTCCAGCGCCCCGGTCCGTCCCGGCCGCTCGGTGGCCGTGAGATGGAAGATCTGCTCGGGCGGCGGTCCGGTGACCGGTTGGCCCTCCCAGCGCAGCGCGAGCCGGAACCTGCCCAGCGGGTCGGTCAGGGTGCGCTCCAACCAGGGAACCCCGTCCCTGCTCGTGGCACCGCGCGCCTCGACGAGCGCGTTCGCGACGGGCGCCCGGGTCGTCGCCCCGACGACGGCGCCGGACACCGTGCGAACGCCTGGCCCGTACGGGAACGCGACGCCCGGCAGCAACCGCACCAGCCTCGGCTCGCTCAGCACGCCCGGCGGGTGCACGTCGTCGTACGGGTAGGCGAAGAACTCGACACCGGTCACGGTCGCGTCGAAGGGCTCACCGTCGGCCGGGTACAGCGGCGCGAGCCCGACGGCCTCGAACCGGACCCGGAACCGCTCCGGCTCGGCACCCGGTCCACGGCGCCGGCCCAGCTCCGGGTACGCGATCGCGGCGCTCGGTGTGCGGATGGCCGCCGTGTCCTGCGGCACCCAGGCGTTCGCGGCCGGGTCGAAGCGGTCGAGCTCCGTTGCCACGCCTACGGTCCTGGCACGCCCGGCGAACTCGTCGTACGGCACGAACCAGGCCGGGCTGTGCAGGACCGAGGTCTCGACGGGATAGAAGCGGGTCATGACAGCGGCGCCCCGGTGATCGTCCGGCTCCGCACGAGCCGGAGGTCGGCGACGTCCAGCGAGTCCAGGTTGACCACGCGGACCTCGTAGTTGAGGGACAGCCGGTACGGCTTCTGGATCGCGTACCAGATCCAGGACTTCTGGTCGAGCGTCAGCGGGGTCAGCGTGAACTGCAGCGCGTCCGTGGTGCCCGCGAGGCTGCCGGTCAGCTCCTCGCCGGTCCAGATCGCGTCGTCGTAGAAGACCTGGAGCGCGCGGCCGATCATCTGGTGCTGGGTCACCTGGCTGCCGCCCCACGGCGTGATCAGGTACCGCAGCAGCAGGGCCATCGGCGGTTTGCGGGTCGTCGACGGGTTCGGCGGCAGGGAACGGACCGGCGGCCGGTTGCGTGAGGTCGGGTCCTCGGCGATCTCGTAGAGGAACACCGTGAGCGCCACCACCCCTTCCGGCGGCTTGTCCAGATCGCTCAGCACCGCCATCGGCGCCCCGTCCTCGGTCCCCAGGTCGCGCAGTGCCCGCGTCAACCTGTCCACGATGATCGTCGAGACGTCCGCGACGACACCGAAATCGCCCATGCGAGTCCTCCCCTGGGAGGCACGCCGCGAAGGCCCCGGGCGGCGTGCCCGCGGCAGCATCGCAGAGGTGGCGTGGCAGGTCCGCCCTCCGCGCGTCGCACCGGCGTCACTGGGCCGTTTCCGTTGTGCGCGTTGACGGACGCGGACACACGGCGGCGACGCGCCGGTGACTTGGTGGCGCGCATCCTGGCGTCGTGGAGCCATCCGAGGAACACGCCGGCAGCATGCTTCTACGCGCGTGGCTGGAAGGCGGCGAGCCGACCGGTCTCCGGGTGCGCGTCTTCTCGACGATCGGCACGAACGAGGCCACGCCGCTCGCGGTCACCTCCACGGAGGCGGTTCTCGCGGTCGTGCGGAGCTGGTTGGAAGAGCTCGGAGCAGGCCCGACAACATTTTCGTGACGCCTGGTTAACGCGCCGTCGTCGATAATCCCCGTAACGTTCGTCACCTGGATCGCGAATTCCGTCAGGGTGGGGCGATCTGATCGGTGCGAACAAAGCCTGGGGGAGGCCGATGCGCACTGAAGTAACGCAGCTGGTGACTTTGCGGCTGCTCAAGGGGTTCACGCTGCTGGTGGGAGACAAGCGGGTGGCGCTGTCGTCCAGCGCACAGCGGTTGCTCGCGTTCCTGGCTCTGCAGGACCGGCCACGGACACGCACGTACGTGGCGCGCACGTTGTGGCCGGAGGCGACCACGGCCCGGGCCAACGCGAACCTGCGCTCGTCGCTGTGGCGCGCGTTGCGCACCGGGCACCGGGTGATCGAGGCCTCGGCACACGAGATGGCGTTGGCGGGCAACATCACCGTCGACATCCACGACGCGGTGGCGAGGGCGCACCAGCTGCTCGACAAGTCCTGCCGGTGCGACGACATCCTGGACCGGCGGACGCGCGACGAGCTGTCCGCGGACCTGCTGCCGGAGTGGTCGGACAACGAGTGGGTGCTCATCGAGCAGGAGCAGTACCACCAGCTTCGGCTCTATGCCTTGGAGGCCATGGCGAAACGGCTCACCACCGTCGGCCGGCACGGCGAGGCGGTGGCCTCCGGGCTCGCCGCGGTGCGGGCGGAACCGTTGCGGGAGAGCGCACACCGGGTGCTGATCGACGCGCACCTCGCCGCGGGCAACCGGGCCGCGGCACGGCACCAGTACGAGCAGTGCCGGCGCATCCTGCTCGACGAGCTGGGCCTCGAACCGTCCGACGCGCTGCGCCACCTGTTACCACATCCGACCGCGCACTGAATTCAGGAAATGTTCATCCACAGTGGACCGTCGGCACCGGCCTGAATTCGGCGGGATCAATCCTGGACCGACCGGTCCGGGATTATCGACCGGGCTCCGCGGCGGCCAGTAGCTGGGTGGCGGCGAGTTCGGCGTAAAGCGGGTCCGCGGCGACGAGATCGGCGTGTGTGCCGACCGCCCGGACCTCGCCCGCGTCCATCACGACGATGCGGTCGGCCATGGTGACCGTGGACAGCCGGTGCGCGACCACGAGCACGGTGGTCGTCGTGGCGGCGTCGGCGATGGTGGCGCGCAGCGCGGCCTCGTTGACGGCGTCGAGCTGCGAGGTGACCTCGTCGAGCAGCAGCAGGCGGGGCCGGCGCAGCAACGCACGGGCGATCGCGATGCGCTGCCGCTCCCCGCCGGACAGCTTGATGCCGCGGTGGCCGACCGGCGTGTCGAGGCCGGCGGGCAGCCGGGCGACCATGCCGGCGAGGCGGGTGACGCCGAGGACCTCCTCGACCTGGTGGCTCGTCGCGTCGGGGGCGCCGAACAGCAGGTTCTCGCGCAGGGTGCCGGACAGCACCGGGGCGTCCTGCTCGACGTAGCCGATGGCGGCGCGGAGGCCGGCGAGCGGCCAGTCCCGCACGTCCGTGCCGTCGACCAGCACGCGGCCGCCGGAGGGCTCGTAGAAGCGTTCGACGAGCGAGAAGACGGTGGTCTTGCCGGCGCCGGACGGGCCGACGAACGCGGTCATGCCACCGGCGGGCACGGCGAAGCTCACGCCGTGATGCACGTCGGGCAGGTCCGGCAGGTACCGGAACCGGACGTCCTCGAACGTCACCGAGGCGGGCCCGCCGGTGTGCCGCGGCAGGTCCTCCCCCGGGTCCTCGGCCGGCAGTGCCTCGACCTCCCGGATACGCGTGACCGCGGCGGCGCCCCGCTGGTACTGGGTGGCCGCGTTGATCAGGTCGCGCATCGGCGGCATGAGGTAGATCAGGTAGAGCAGGAACGCGACGAGGGTGCCGACGTCGATCCTGCCGGCCGCGACCCGGGCGCCGCCGAGGCCGATCACCGTGATGAACGCCAGCTGCATGGCCAGTCCGCCGATGTTGCCGGCGATGGCCTCCCACTTGGCGGCGCGCACTCCCCCGCGGTACGCCGCCGCGGCCGCGGCGTGCAGGCGGTCCCGTTCGCGCAGCTCGGCGCCGGACGCCTTGACCGTGCGCAGGGCGCCGAGCACCCGCTCCAGCGCGGCACCCATGGCACCGACGGACTCCTGGGCCTGCTTGGCGGCGCGGTGGATGCGGGGGATCACGACGCGGACGACGATCTGCGCGAGCACGAGCGCGCCGAGGGTGACGGCCAGCAGGAGCGGGTCGAGCGTCGCCATGAGGACGATCGTGGCGGCGAGGGTGAGCGTGCCCGTGACCGCGGAGACGAGGGAGCCGGTGGTGACCTGGCGCAGGAGGGTGGTGTCCGCGGTGACGCGGGACATCAGGTCGCCGGGCTCGGCCGCGTCGACGGCCGGGACCCGCAGCCACAGCAGCCGGGACACGAGCCGGCGCCGGGCGAGCAGGACCACCGACTCGGCAGTCCGCTCCAGCAGGAAGGCCCCGAACGCGCCAATGGCGGCGTTGGCCAGCACCAGCACGCTCATCAGCAGGAGCAGTCCGAGCACACCCCGGTGGGTCTGCAGCCCGGCGATCAGCTCCCGCACCACGAGCGGCAGCGCGAGCCCGGTGGCGCCGGTCAGCAGGCTCAGCACCGCCCCGGCGACGAGCACCCACCGGAACGGCCGGACATAGCCGAGCAGTACCCGCCACACCGGCGTCGCGTCCTGAGTGCTCACCCGGGACCTCCTCCCCCTCACCGCCATGATGCCGACATTCCGGTGCGGGGTGGGGGCACCGGGGTGGCTGTCGCCCGTGGGCATCCCGTGGTGACCGGCCGGTCGCGGAGCGTGTCCGGTCTCGACGCGCGGCCCCCGGTAGGGGAGCATGTGAGCGCTTCCACGCATTCATTGAAGAATTACGGAGGACGGCATGCCGAACCGGCGGCTCGGGTGGGTACTCGCCCTTGTGCTCCTGACGGCCACACTCACCGGCACCACCGCGCAGGCCGCGCCGTCACGCCCGCCGAGCCTCGGCGCCAACGTCACCATCTTCGAGCCGAGCATGCCCGTCGAGCAGATCCAGGCCACGCTCGACGCCGCGCACGCCCAGCAGGTCGACGCGGAGATGGGCACGGCCCGGCACGCGTTCCTCTTCGCCCCCGGCACGTACGGCACCGCCGAGCACCCGCTCCAGGTCAAGGTCGGCTACTACACCGAGATCGCCGGCCTCGGCGCGTCCCCGGGCGACGTCGTCATCAACGGCAAGGTCGAGGTCTACAACCGCTGCCTCGCCGACGGCGGCACCGGCAACTGCCTGGCACTGGTCAACTTCTGGCGCACCCTGTCCAACCTGACGATCGACATCGACGCGGCCGGCCAGGACGACTGCCGCGCCACGGCGAACTTCTGGGCCGTGTCCCAGGCGGTCTCGATGCGCCGGCTCGACGTCCGCGGCGGCACGCTGTCGCTGATGGACTACTGCACCGCCGGTCCCCAGTACGCCAGCGGCGGGTTCATCGCCGACTCGCGGCTCCCGTCCACCGTCAACGGCTCGCAGCAGCAGTGGCTCACCCGCAACAGCGAGGTCGCCGGCTGGTCCAACGGCGTGTGGAACCAGGTCTTCTCCGGCGTCGTCGGCGCCCCGTCCGAGGCCACCTTCCCCGACCCGCCCTACACCACCCTCGACACCACCCGGGTCAGCCGCGAGAAGCCGTACCTGTTCCGCGACAACAGGAACCGCTACAACGTCCGCGTCCCGGCGGCCCGCACCGGCAGCCGCGGCATCTCCTGGGCGAACGGCATCACCCCGGGCCGCACGGTGCCACTGTCGGACTTCTTCGTCGCGAAGCCCGGCGTCGACGTCCGCCAGATCAACGCCGAGCTCGCCCGCGGCAAGAACCTCCTGCTCACCCCGGGCGTGTACGACATCGCCCGCAGCATCCAGGTCCGCCGGCCCGACACCGTCGTCCTCGGGCTCGGGCACGCCACGCTCACCGCGGTGAACGGCGCCATCCCGCTCGACGTCGCGGACGTGCCCGGCGTGATCGTCGCCGGCGTGACGATCGACGCCGGGCTCCGGGAGTCGCCGGTGCTGCTGCGCGTCGGCAACCCCCACGGGCACGGCAGGGGCTGCAGCTCGGCACGGAACCCGACCACCCTGTCGGACGTGTACTTCCGCGTCGGCGGCCCACACGTCGGCAAGACCGACACCGCGCTGCAGGTCAACAGCGACGACGTGCTGATCGACCACACCTGGGTGTGGCGGGCCGACCACGGCGTCGAGGGCTTCACCGACACCCAGCGCTGGCAGACCAACACCGGCCGGTACGGCGTGGTCGTGAACGGCGACCGGGTCAACGCGACCGGGCTGTTCGTCGAGCACTTCCAGCGGTACAACACCGTGTGGAACGGCGAGGGCGGCAACGTCGTGCTGTACCAGAACGAGCTGCCGTACGACCCGCCGACGCAGGCCGACTGGATGAACGGCTCGGTCGAGGGCTTCGCCGGCTACAAGGTGGGCGACAAGGTGCGCACGCACAACCTCCACGGCGCCGGCGTGTACGTGTTCAACCAGAACAACCCGAGCATCCACACGGAGAACGGCTTCGAGGTGCCGAACGCACCGGGTGTGCGCCTGCACCACATCATGACGGTGAACCTGAGCGCCGGCACGATCGACCACGTGGTCGACGGTGTCGGCGCCCCGGCCGACACCACCAGGGTCGGCGTGCCGGTCTACGTCACGGACTACCCGGCGCCGTAGGCGTCAGGCCGCCACGTGCAGGGCCGCCGCCGAGGTGCGGTGGCGGCTCTGCAGGTGGCGGCGGTACACCTTGCCGTGGTCGGAGCGGGGCACCTGCCCGAACTCCACCGCCACCGGGGTCTGTGCCCTGGTCAGGTGCTCCCGGCAGTACGCGATCAGCTCCCGTTCCGGGACGGCCTCCGCGCCGTCGACCAGCTGCACCACGGCCCGGACCTGCATGTCCGACCGCGGGCCCGGCACGCCGAACACGGCCGCGTCGAGCACCAGCGGGTGGGTGACCAGCACGTCCTCGACCAGCTGCGGGTACACGGCCTCCGCGCCGATCCTGATCTCGCTGGACTTGCGGTCGACGTTGTACAGGTAGCCGTCCTCGTCCAGGTAGCCGACGTCACCGACGTCGACCAGGTCGTCGCCGAAGCAGATCCGGCCCAGCTGTCCGGGCGGCAGCTCGTTCCCGTCGTCGTCGAGGATGTGCACGGTGCAGCCGATCGGGCGGCCGACGGAACCCGGGTGCGACAGCCATTCCGCCGACGTGATGTACGCGCCGCCCGCCTTCTCCGAGGACCCGTACATGCGCACGAAGATCGGCCCCCACCAGTCGATCATCGCGCGCTTCACGGGCACCGCGCTCGGCGCGAAGCTCACCAGCACCAGGCGCAGGCTGGCGACGCTGTGGCGGGCCCGCTTCGCCTCGGGCAGCTTCAGCAGCCGGACGAACATGTACGGCGCCATCATCGCGTGGGTGACCCCGTGCCGTTCGATGGCCTCGAGCGTCTCCGCGGCGTCGAAGTCCTCGACCACCACGACCGTGCCGCCGAGCCGGTGCGCGGCCATGGTCAGGTACATGGGCGCGCCGTGGTGCAGGCCGAAGGCGAGCAGGACGCTGCCGTCACCCAGCTCGCCGAGCGGTCCGCGCGGCAGGTACGGGTCGGTGTCCAGGCTGATCGGCCCGCCGCCGACCCGCTCGCGGCTGCCCCTGGGGCGGCCGGTCGTGCCGGAGGAGTAGGTGAGCAGGTCGCCCTCGACCTCGTCCGGCACGGGCTCGGTCGGCAGGCCGGCGACCGCCTGCTCGTAGGCGGAGAAGCCCGGGACCACCCCGCCGACCACGAGCCGGTGGGTCACACCGGGTGCCACGTCGGGGGTGAGGCGCTCGGCCAGGTGCGCGAGGCTCGCGTCGACCACCAGAACACGGGCGCCGGAGTCGTTGACGACGTGTGTGATGTCGTCCAGCTCCAGGTAGCGGTTGACGCTCGTGGCGATCAGGCCGCTGCGCCGGGCCGCCCACGCGACCTCGTGGAACCGGGAGTTGCGGTCCATCAGCACGGCCACCACGTCCCCCTGCCGGAGCCCGACGCCCCGCAGGTAGTGGGCGAACGCGTTGGACCGCTGGTCCAGCTCGCGATAGGTGATCACCTCACCGGTCTTGGCGAGGATGACCGCGGGGCGGTCCGGGTCGCTCTGCGCATAGGTTCCGGGATACAAAGTGGGATCTCCGTTCGCTCAGTTGGCGAGTCACCCCCGGGGGTTGGTCAATTCTGTTCTACGCAAAAGGGATATCGACTCCCCTAGTCCCGCCCCTAGTTCACCCGGTCGACCCCAGAACGTGTTCGGTCGTGAACATTGGGTGACGGTGAGTTGAAGGGCCGTTGAACCCGGGGCGGGGACCCGCCACCCCCGCACACCAGCGCGCCCACCGGTCCGCCCGTACTGTCGAAGTCACGAACCGGCGGGACGGAGGAGCCGCGTGCTGGACCAGCTGCAACGGATCGGCGAGCACGCCGGCGCCTGGCTGTACCTCATCGCCGGCGGCCTGGCGTTCGCCGAGGCGGCCATCCTCGTCGGCATGGTCCTGCCCGGCGAGGTCGCGCTCCTCGTCGCGGGGTTCGCGGCGCACCACGGCTGGATCTCCCTGTGGCCCATGGTCGCCGTCGCCATCGTCGCGGCCACGCTCGGCGACAGCGTCGGCTACGAGGTCGGCCGGCACCTCGGCCCGTTCCTGCGCCAGTCCCGCATCGGCCGGCGCATCGGGCCGGAGCGCTGGCAGAAGGCGGACGACTTCCTCCACCGCCACGGCGGCAAGGCCGTCCTCCTCGGCCGCTTCACCGCCGTCCTCCGCGCGCTCACCCCGGGCATCGCCGGCGCCGCCCACCTCCCCTACCTGCGCGTCTTCCTCCCCTGGAACATCGCGGGCGCGGTGATCTGGGGCGCCAGCGCCGTACTCCTCGGCTACGCCTTCTCCGCCTCCCTGGCCGCCGTCGGCCGCTACCTCGCCTGGGGCCCGATCATCCTGATAGTCCTGGTCGTCGCCGGGTTCCTGTTCGTGCGGAAGCGGCGGCGTCGAGCGCCCGTTGATTGAGGACTTGACTAGTGTGGACGCCATGACAGAGGTCTATGACATCCCGCTTCACACGCTGTCCGGTGAGCCGACCACGCTCGCCGAGCTGCGCGGGCAGGCGGTGCTGGTCGTCAACGTCGCCTCGAAGTGTGGGTTGACGCCGCAGTACACCGCGCTCGAGCGCATCCACGAACGGTACGACGGGTTCTCCGTGGTCGGCTTCCCGTGCAACCAGTTCGGCGGGCAGGAACCGGGCACGGCCGAGGAGATCCAGACGTTCTGCTCGACCACCTACGGCGTCACGTTCCCGATGATGGAGAAGATCGACGTCAACGGCCCGGACCGGCACCCGCTGTACGCCGAGCTCGTGACCACCGAGGACGGTGACGGCAACGCCGGCGACATCCAGTGGAACTTCGAGAAGTTCCTGCTCGACCCGGCCGGCAAGGTCGTCGGCCGCTTCCGGCCGGCCACCACCCCCGAGGACGAGGCCGTCACGACCGCGATCGAGGCCGTGCTGCCCGCCGTGTGACGACGGCACGGTCGGCACGGTCCACGGCTACACGTCGATGCGGGAGCCCATGACCACCGTGCGGTCGCGGGGCAGCGCGAAGGTCTCCGCGGCGTCGGCGGCCAGGTAGGACGTGGCGATGAACAGGCGTTTGCGCCAGCGTGCCATCGTCGGCTCGTCGCCCGTCTGCAACTCGATCTTGGACAGGAAGTACGAAGCCTGGTCCAGCCGCAGCTTGCCCTCGGTTTCCACCGGGTCCAGGCCGGCCAGCGCACGGGGCACGTCCGGCCGCTCCATGTAGCCGAACCGGGCCGTCACGTGGGTGATCCCGTCGTCCGAGTAGCCGAGGTCGTCGATCTCCACGCGCTGGTCCGCCGGGACCCGGGGCACCGGCTCGGTCTCGATCGACATGATCACGACGTGGTCGTGCCGGACGTGGTTGTGGTCGCAGTTGGCCCGCATCGCCAGCGGCGCCGTCTCCTTGCCACGGTTGAGGAACACGGCCATCCCGGGCACCCGCGTCAGCTTCTTCTTCCGCACCTCCTCGACGAACTCCCGCAGCGACCCCTCCGCCCGAGCGCGCTCCGTGGTCACGATCTCCCGGCCGCGCTCCCACGTGGTCATCACGGTGAAGATCGTCACGCCGATCAGCAGCGGCAGCCACGCGCCGTGGGTGATCTTGGTCAGGTTCGCCGCGAGGAACAGCAGGTCCACCGTCAGCAGCAGGACCGCGCCGGCGATGAGCACCCACCGCGGCGTCCCCCACTTCACCCGGGCGATGAAGAAGAACAGCGTGATCGTGGTCGTGATCGTCCCGGTCACCGCGACGCCGTACGCGTACGCCAGCGCCGTCGAGCTGCGGAACGCGAAGATGAGGGTGAGCACCGAGACCATGAGCAGCCAGTTGACCCAGGGCACGTAGATCTGCCCCATCTCCGTCTCGGAGGTGTGCGCGATCCGCAGCCGCGGCAGGTAGCCGATCCGCGCGGCCTGCGAGGCCACCGAGTACGCGCCGGTGATCACCGCCTGCGAGGCGATCACGGTCGCGGCCGTCGCGAGCAGGACCAGCGCCACCCGGCCCCACGACGGGGCCAGCAGGAAGAACGGGCTGCTGACGTTCGACGGGTCGTGGAGGATCAGCGCGCCCTGCCCGAGGTAGCTCAGCATGCACGCGGGGAACACCAGGAACAGCCAGGCCCGCGTGATCGACCGCCTGCCGAAGTGCCCCATGTCCGCGTACAGCGCCTCGGCGCCGGTGAACGCCAGGACCACGGCGGCGAGCGCGAAGAACGCGATGCCGAAGTGCCCGGCCACGAAGCCGATCGCGTAGGTCGGCGACAGTGCCCGCAGGATCGCCGGGTCGTCCACGATCCCGATCACCCCGAGCGCGCCGATGACCGTGAACCAGACGATCATCACCGGCCCGAAGACCCGGCCGACCGCCGCCGTCCCACGCTTCTGCACCAGGAACAACCCGAAGATGATCACCGCGGTGATCGGCACGACCAGCTCACCCATGCTCGGCTCGACCACCCTGAGACCTTCGACCGCGGACAGCACCGAGATCGCCGGGGTGATCATCGAGTCGCCGAAGAACAGCGACGCGCCGAAGATCCCCAACGCCGCCAGCCCGATCGTCGCCTTGCGACCCCAGCGCGTACCCAACCGCCGCATCAGGGTGATCAGCGCCATCACGCCGCCCTCACCGTCGTTGTCGACCCGCATGGCCAGCACGACGTAGAACACCGTGACGATGATCGTCACCGACCAGAACATCAGCGACACCACACCGAGCACGTTGTACTCGGTGGCCGGCACCGGATGCGGGTCGTGCGGGTTGAACACCGTCTGGAGCGCGTAGAGCGGACTCGTCCCGATGTCCCCGAACACCACCCCCAGCGCGGCGACCACCATCGCCAGACGAACCGTGTCGCGCACCGGCGTCTTCACCACCGGCGACTCGGACGGGGACTCCATGTCCGATGTGGTGACATGCTGTTCGGCCACGGCCCGGACGATACCCGCAGCCCGCCACCCCCGCTGAAACCCGCGAGTCCCGCGTTCGCACCCCCCCGAGTCCCGCGTTCGAACATGGTGAGTTGCGGTTTCGTGCATACGGACCTGCACGAAACCGCAACTCGGGGTGCGTGAACGCGGGACTCGCTATGACTGAACGCGGGACTCGCGGGGGGTTAGGGGTTAGGGGTGCCGTGGTCCAGCCAGGACACCTGGGCGGGGGTGAGGGGGATGTCGAGGGCGCGTAGTGAGCCGTGGGTCTCGGTGAGGGTGCGGGGGCCGATGAGTGGGAAGGTCGGGAACGGTTGGTGTAGCACGTACGCCAGGGCGACCGCTGTGGTCGGGACGCCCAGGGTGGCCGCCAGTTCCTCGGCGCGGGCGAGGCGGGCGAAGTTGGTGTCGCTGTAGTAGCAGCGAACCAGCTCCGCGTCGGAGCGGTCGTCCGGGCGGGCGCGGCCGGTGAAGAAACCGCGGGCCTGGCTGGACCACGGGAGCAGCGCGAGATCGTGGTCCAGCAACCACTTCCGGGACGCCGGGTCCGTCACGTGCTCACAACCGGCCCACGGCACGTCGTAGGCCTCGGCGAGGCTGAAGTGGTTGCTCAGCGCGGCGAAGCCGGCCTGACCGTGCGACGCGGCGTAGGACGCGGCCCCCGACACCCGGTCGAGCGTCCAGTTCGACACGCCGTAGGCGCGCACCCGGCCCGCGGCACGCTCGGCCTCCATGGCGTCCACGAACTCGCCGACCGGCACGTCCAGGTTGTCGCGGTGCATGAGGTACAGGTCGACGTGGTCGGTGCCGAGCCGGTCAAGGGACTCCGCGAGCTGCGTGTGGATCGACGCCGGGTCGCAGTGCGGCGTGTGCGCGCCCTTGCCGACGATCACGACCTGGTCCCGGACCCCTAGGCTCGCCACCCACTGCCCGAGCAGCCGCTCCAGCCGGCCGCGGTCGTAGAGCCACGCGGTGTCGAACGTGTTGCCGCCCCGCTCGACGAAGTCGTCGAACATGACCGACGCGTGGGTGAGGTCGCGCTGGTTGTCCACGCCCATGATCAGCCGGGACACGGGCTTGTCGATGCCGGGCAGGCGACCGTGCGGCATCCCGTCGCCGGAACGCAGCGGTCCACCGTGGACGGTCGCCACCGTCCGCTCGCTCGGGTACTCGAGCCCGATCGCGGCCCGCCACCTGTCGAGGGTCGCGGCGTTGCCGAGGCTGTCCGCCCAGGACATGGCCGGCGCCTGCCGGTCGGCGAGGTGCTCGGCCACGGCGTCGGCCTCGGCGGCGTACTGCGGGGTGGCCTCGGTCCCGATCTCGCGCGGCTGTTCGCCGACCCGGTGCACGACGACCCGCCCCGGCGCGTCCGGCGCCGGTACCCACGGATCGGTGACCTCCAGGTACCCCGCACTGCCGACCACCCGGATGACATCGGGGGCGGCGAGGTGGACGCCGGCGTTGACGTGCGCGGTCAGCCCGTCGCCGAAGTCGAGGGTCGCGACGGCCCACTCGTCGACGCCGGTCGACCCGAGGTGGCCGGCGCCGGTGACGCCGACGGGGTCGGCGAAGGGCAGCCCCCGGGCGGCGCCCGCGACGAGCCGGGCCGCGGACACCGGGTAGCCGCCGACGTCGAGGATCCCGCCGCCGCCCAGCTCGGGCGCGAAGAGCCGCCCCGCCGGGTTGAACGTGGTCGCGAACGCGAAGGAGGCCTGGATCTGGTGGACGGCGCCGACCGTGCCGTCCCGGACCAGCTCGGTGAGGAGCTGGATCTGCGGGTGACACCGGTACATGAACGCCTCCATCAGGAAGACGTCGTGCCGGCGGGCCGCCTCGACCGCGGCCATCGCGTGCGCCCAGGTCATGGCGAGGGGCTTCTCGCAGAGAACGTGCTTGCCGGCCTCGGCGGCGCGGACCACCCACCGCGCGTGCCCGGGGTGCGGGATCGCGAGGTAGACGGCCGCCACCTCGGGATCGTCGAGCACCTCCTGGTAGGACCCGTAGGCCCGCGCGGCCCCGAACTCGGCCGCGAACGCCTCGGCCCGCGTCTTGTCCCGGCTGCCGACGGCGACGAGCCGCCCGGTCCGCGACTTCGGCAACTGCCCGGCGAACGCACGGGCGATCCTCCCGGGGCCGATGACGCCCCAGCTCAGCTCGTCTACCACTGGCGTGATCTTACTGGTCGGCGGCCGCGAGCACAGATGACGCGAGCGGGGACCGGAGTGGTGGCGATCCCGCGCCCGCTCGCCGGACGCGCAGAATGGGACGATGACACGCTTCTCCTACACCGCGCTGCCCGTCCACGTCGTGTTCGGGACCGGCACGGTCGGCCAGGTCCGCGCGGAGGTGGAGCGGCTCGGCCGGTCCCGCGTCCTCCTCCTGGCCCGGCCGGGCCGGGCGGACGCGGTCGAGGAGGCACTCGGGCCACTGGTCGCCGGCCGGTTCGCCGGGGCGGCCATGCACACGCCGGTCGACGTGACCGAGCGGGCGCTGGCGGTACTGCGGAAGGTCGACGCGGACTGTGTGGTCGCCGTCGGGGGCGGGTCCGCGACCGGGCTCGCCAAGGCGCTCGCGGTCCGCACCGGCGTCGACCAGGTCATCCTGCCGACCACCTACGCGGGCTCGGAGGTGACGTCCGTGCTCGGCGAGACGCGGGACGGCGTCAAGACCACCCGGTCGTCGCCGGACATCCTTCCCGAGACCGTCGTCTACGACGTCGACCTGTCGCGTGACCTGCCCAGGCCCATCGCCGTGACCAGTGCGGTGAACGCGCTCGCCCACGCCGTCGAGGCCCTGTACTCCCCCGACGCCAACCCGATCGTCGACGGGATGGCCCTCGACGCGATCGGCCGGCTCGCCCGCGGGCTGCGCGACGACGACCGCGAGGAACTGCTGCACGGCGCCTGGCTCGCCGGGATGTGCCTCGGCGCCGTCGGCATGGGGCTGCACCACAAGCTCTGCCACACCCTCGGCGGCTCGTTCGACCTCCCGCACGCGCCCACCCACACCGTCGTGCTGCCCCACGCCATGGCGTACAACGCCACGCACGCCCCGGACGCGATGCGCCGCGTCGCCGGCGTCCTCGGCGCGGCCGACGCCCCGGCCGCCGTCCACGACCTCGTCGTCACCGCGGGCGGTCCGACCTCGCTGCGTGAGCTGGGCCTCGCGGAGGCCGACCTGGACCGCGCCGCGTCGCTCGCCACCGAGCGGCCCTACCCGAACCCGGCCCCGCTCACCCGCGACGGGATCCGCGACCTGCTCCAGCACGCCTGGGCCGGCGACCGGCCGGCGACCGACTGACGTTCCCTGAGGGACCGCGGCACGCCGCCCAGCCGCCCAGCCGCCCAGCCGCCCAGCCGCACTGCCCGGCACGGCCCGGCCGCACTGCCCGGCAGGGCCGGGCACGGCAACAATGTGCGCGCGGCCCACGAGTTCGGCCGAGGTGGTCGCGGCCGCCCGCATTCCGCCGCCCAGCCGCCCGGCCGCCCGACCGCACTGCCCGACCGCACTGCCGCTCGGCCCGGCGCCGCCCGGCCCGGCCCTGCCCGGCCGGGCACGACAACGATGTGCGCGCGGCAGACGAGTTCGGCCGAGGTGGTCGCGGCCGCCCGCATTCCGCCGCCCAGCCGCCCGGCACGGCAATGTACGCGCGGTCCAGGAGTTCGGGCGCGCGCCTTCCCGCCGGCCGTACCACGACAGATATGGGGGCAGCCGGGCCGTAGGGAGCGAACGGCGAGGCTCGGTTGGTGCCGGACTCCAGCGAGCGGCGAGGCTCAGTCGGTGCCGGACTCCATTGCCGCGCGGTCCAGGGCGTCCGCCTCCTCGCCCTCGGCGCCCACGCCCGCGATGGCCTCGGCCCCGCCGGGTGACAGCTCCCCGATCAACCCGATCATGCCGTCCCAGGGGGTGAGCTGCCCGGTCGCCGTGTACTGCTCCAGCTTGCTGCGCGAGTCCGCGATGTCCAGGTTGCGCATCGTCAGCTGCCCGATCCGGTCGTCCGGGCCGAACGCCGGGTCCTGGCTGCGCTCCATCGACAGCTTCTCCGGGTGGTAGCTCAGCGCCGGCCCGGTCGTGTCGAGCACCGAGTAGTCCTGTCCCCGCCGCAGCCGTAGCGTCACGCTCCCGGTGATCGGCGAGCCGATCCACCGCTGCAGGCTCTCACGCAGCATCAGCGCCTGCGGGTCGAACCAGCGGCCCTCGTACAACAACCGCCCGAGTCGCCTGCCCTCCATGTGGTACATCGCCACGCTGTCCTCGTTGTGGATGGCGTTCAGCAGCCGCTCGTAGGCCACGTGCAGCAGCGCCATCCCGGGCGCCTCGTAGATCCCGCGGCTCTTGGCCTCGATGATCCGGTTCTCGATCTGGTCGGACATGCCCAGACCGTGCCGCCCGCCCACCGCGTTGGCGAAGTGGACCAGGTCGACCGCGCTGTCGAACTGCTTGCCGTTGACGGCCACCGGGCGGCCCTGCGTGAACTCCACCGTCACGTCCTCGGCCGGGATGTCGACCGACGGGTCCCAGTACGCCACGCCCATGATCGGCGACACGATCTCGATCGACGTGTCCAGGTGCTCCAGCCGCTTGGCCTCGTGCGTGGCACCCCAGATGTTCGCGTCCGTCGAGTACGCCTTCTCCGCCGAGTCGCGGTAGGGCAGGTCGTGCCGGGTCAGCCACTCGGACATCTCGTGCCGGCCACCCAGCTCGGTCACGAACGCCCGGTCCAGCCACGGCTTGTAGATCCGCAGGTTGGGGTTCGCGAGCAGCCCGTAGCGGTAGAACCGCTCGATGTCGTTGCCCTTGAACGTCGACCCGTCGCCCCAGATGTCGACGTCGTCCGCGTGCATCGCGCGGACCAGCAGCGTGCCGACCACGGCCCGGCCGAGCGGCGTCGTGTTGAAGTAGACCTGCCCCGCCGACCGGATGTGGAACGCGCCGCACGCCAGCGCCGCCAGTCCCTCCTCGACCAGCGCGGCACGGCAGTCCACGAGCCGCGCCCGCTCGGCGCCGTACGCGAGGCCGCGGTCGGGCACGGCCGCGAGGTCCGGCTCGTCGTACTGGCCGACGTCGGCGGTGTACGCGTACGGCACGGCACCGTGCTCGCGCATCCACGCCACGGCGACGGAGGTGTCCAGACCGCCGGAGAACGCGATGCCTACTCGCTCACCGACCGGGAGCTCACTCAGGACCTTCGACACGCGGTCCAGTATGGACGCGGGACCCGGGACGGCATGGTGGACCCCGCCGAGAACCGCCCGACCGGTATGGTGTGACGTGGCTGGGTCGGGGGACGACGTCCTGGGGGAAGTCCGTGTCCGCAGACCAACGGGAGAGGTATACCTCCCGCACCAAGAAGACCCTCATCATCGGCGCCGGTGCCCTGCTGGCCGCCGTCATCACGTTCGTCGGGCTGCTCCAGCTCCGGCCGGACGGCGACAACGCCGCGTCGCCGACCACCTCGGCGCCGCCGCCGGAGCTGACCGCGACCGACGTGACCAACCAGTTCCTCGACGCGCTCACGCACGGTCAGGCCGCGGCGGCCGGCCGGCTGACCGACGACGAGCGGGCCGCGACCACGCAGCTCGCCGACGTGTGGCGCACGCTCCAACCCTCGGCCGCCACGGCCCGGCCCACGCTGGTGACCCCGCCGCCCGAGGCGACCGCGGCCGACGAGCGGTTCACCCTGACCTGGCGGCTGGGCCCCGACCGCACGTGGGAGTACGAGAGCGGCCTGCGCCTGGTGAAGGCCGGCACCGGGTGGCGGGTCCAGTGGCGGCCCGGGATCGTGCACCCGCGGCTGGCCGCCGGGCAGAGCCTGGCGATGCGGGACGGCGTCGGGCAGCCGGCGGTTCTCGACCGCGACGGCACGCCCCTGCTCACCTGGACCGAGACCGGGACGACGCCGGCGGACCCGGCCGTCGCGCCGGGGCTGACCCCCGCCATGGGCCGGGTCGTCGGCGGGCATGGCGGCTGGTCCGTGGCCCTGGTCGACACGGCGGGCGCGGAGGTCGAGGTCCTGTTCGGCACCAGGACCGCGCCACGGGGCACGACGCTCTCCGTGCCGGTGCAGAAGGCGGCGCAGGCGGCGGTCGACACGCAGCAGAACCCGGCGATGCTGGTGGCGATCCAGCCGTCGAGCGGCGGCATCCTGGCCGTGGCGGCGAACTCCGCGGCGGGTGAGTCGCCGCTGACCGGGCTGTTCCCGCCGGGTTCGACGTTCAAGATCGCGACCGCGGCGGCGCTGGTCGAGTCCGGGGTCGCCGACGTCGACACGGTCGTCCCGTGCCCCGGCTCGACGCGGGTCAACCAGCGGACCATCGACAACGCCGGCTTCGACCTGCCGGACGGCCCGCTGCGCAGGGCGTTCGCGATGTCGTGCAACACGACGTTCGCGATGGAGGGCGCGAAGCTGCCGCCGGCCGCACTGGGCGACGCGGCCGACCAGTTCGGCCTCGGCGCCGACTTCACCATCCCCGGCATCGACACCGAGACCGGCAGCGTGCCCGACCCGCTGAACGGGACCGAGCAGGTGGAGAACAGCATCGGTCAGGGCCGCGTGCAGGTTTCGTGCCTCGGCCTGGCGCTGACGACCGGGACGGTGGCGGCCGGCGGGGCCGTCACCCCGCAGCTGTGGCACGACCAGCCGACGACGGTCAACGTGGGCTACCAGGCGCCGCCGGCCAACGTGATCCGCTCACTGCGCACGATGATGCGGGACGTGGTGACGTCCGGGCGGGCGAAGGGCCTGGCCGGCTACGGGCAGGTGTACGGCAAGACCGGGACGGCCGAGGTGGGCGCCGGCGAGCCGGCGCACGGGTGGTTCGCCGGCTACCGGGGAGACGTCGCGTTCGCGGTGCTGATGGAAGGCGGCGACACCTCGGCGGTGGCCGTGGACGTGAGCGGCCGGTTCCTGGGGGCCGTGGGCTGAGTCAGGTCGCCGTGGTGGGACCACGGTCCGGTGCGCAGGTCAGGCCGCCCGCACCCAGTCCGTGAACGCGGACAGGTCCGGCAGGACGACCGTGGCGAAGGCACGCACCAGGAAGTCGCCGGACTCGCCCGTGATGGCCACCACCGTCGCGCCGCCTCGGCGGGCGGCCTGCAGCTCGGCGGTCGCGTCGGTCACGCTCTCCGGCGTCGGCAGCAACGCGACGCACACCTGGCTGCCGGCCGCCAGGTCGGTCAGGCGGTGGAACTCCGCCACCCGGTCCGTGCCGGCCGGGGCCGACGCGCGGTGCCACGTCTCCACCGGGTCGTGCACCACCGCATGTGGCTCCCTGGCGCGGATCGCGTCGGCCAGGCGCCGGCGCAGTGCCCGGTCGACGTCGTCGCGGCGCACCGCCTGCGTCAGGCCGACCAGGTAGTAGGCGCGCCGCACCGACGGCACGCCCGCCCGCATGCGCATCCGGTACTCGGTGAAGTCCACCACGGTCATGCCGCCCCCTCGCTCCGTGGCCGTCGGTGCGCTCCGCTCATGCTGCTGCCGCCCTTTCGGTCGAAGCCGGCGTGTAGTCGTAGAAGCCGCGACCGGACTTCTTGCCCAGCAGCCCGGCCGACACCATCCGCGCGAGCAGCGGCGGCGGCGAGTAGTGCGGCTCCCGGTACTCACGGTAGAGCGACTCGCTGATGGCCTGGACGATATCCAGTCCAATCAGGTCCGAAAGGCCGAACGGCCCCATCGGGTGCGCGCAGCCCAGCTTCATCGCCTTGTCGATGTCGGCCATCGAGGCCACGCCCGACTCGTACACCCGGATCGCCGACAGCAGGTACGGGATGAGCAGGGCGTTCACCACGAAACCGGACCGGTCCTTGGTGCGGACGACCTGCTTGCCGAGCACGTCGGTCACGAACGTCTCCGCGGTCGCGACCGTCGACTCCTCGGTCAGCACCGAGCCGACCAGCTCGACGAGCGGCAGCACGGTCACCGGGTTGAAGAAGTGCGTGCCGACCACCATTCCCGGCCGGTCGGTGACCCGTCCGAGCTGGACGATCGGGAACGACGACGTGTTCGACCCGAGGATCGCGCCGGGATCGGCGACCACCTTGTCCAGCGTCGCGAACACGTCCAGCTTCACCAACTCCTGCTCGGGGCCGGCCTCGATGACGAACTGGCGGTCGGCGAAGTCGGCCAGGCTCGCGGTGAACGACACCCGCGACAGCGCCGCGTCCCGCTCCGCCTCGGACAGCTTTCCCTTGCGCAGCTTGTTGTCCAGCGAGGTGACGAGCTTGCCGCGGCCGTCCGCCACCCGGCTCGGGCGGGACACCGCGACGAGCACGTCGAGCCCGGCACGCGCGCACACCTCGGCGAGACCGGCGCCCATCACCCCGCAGCCGACGATGCCGACGCGTCGAATCCTGTTCATCGCAGATTTTCACTTTCCTTGTCGCACGGCCCAGCGCAGCAGGCACGCGCCCATGGATATGCCGCCGCCGAAACCGAGCAGCAGGACGAGTTCGCCGTCCGCCAGCCCGCCGGCCCGGTTCGCCTCGTCGAGCGTCACCGGGATCGCGGCGCTGCCGACGTTGCCGTACTTCTCGACGGTGCGGTGGGTCCGCGCACCGCCCAGCCCGCACCGCCGCACGAGTTCCGCGAGCAGCACGCCGTTCGCCTGGTGGGGCACGACATGGGCCACCTCGTCGGCGCTCACGCCCGCCTGGGCCAACAGCTTGTCCACGAACGGCGGCACCTCGTGCAGGACGATCTCGGTGACGTCCCGGCCGTCCATCCGGAAGAAGTGCCCGCCGTTCGCCAGCGTCTTGGTCGACGCCGGGTGCCGGCTGCCGCCGGCCTCGACCCTGATCAGGCCGTGCGCGTCGCCGCGGCTGGCCAGGTCGAAGTCGATCACGCCGCGGGACGGCGGGACCGCGCCCACCACCGCGGCACCCGCGCCGTCGCCGAACAGGACCGCCGTGCGGCGGTCGTCGAAGTCGAGGATGCGGGAGTAGAGGTCGGCGCCGACGACCAGCGCGTGCGCGCCGGGCCGGTGCGAGACCAGGGTGCGGGCCAGGACGAGCGCGTGCACGAAGCCGGCGCAGACCGCGTTGACGTCGAAGCAGGCCGCCCCGTAGGCGCCCAGCCGGTCCTGCACCAGGCAGGCCGTGGGCGGCTGGGGGAAGTCGGGGGTCGACGTCGAGACGATGAGGAAGTCGATGCGGTCGACCGAGACTTCGGCGTGCTCCAGTGCGCGCACCGCCGCGCGGGCCGCCAGGTCCGAGGTCGCCTCGCCGGGTTCGGCGAAGTGGCGGGACCTGATCGCGGTCTTGCGTTCGATCCACTCGGCCGTGGCGCCGGGGACTCGCTGGGCGATCTCATCGTTGGTGACCGCCCAGTCGGGCACGTACGAGCCGGTACCGAGAATTCCGATGGACACCGCGGCCTCCTGGCGTGGACGTCACCTCATGGTGCATCCCGCGCTTCGCGGCGCGCAATCGGCGCACTCCCGATTCCAGTGGGCATTATCCGGGAATGGACGGGAAAATGACCGGGTAATGGGTCCAACGTGGAGAATTCATGTCCGCCCGCCGGCTCAGGCGTAGGCGGGCACCTGGAGCGACGAGTGGTGGTCCAGGATGCGGTGCTGCAGGGCCTGCAGTTCGGGACCGGGCTCGATCCCCAGACCGTCCACCAACGCGTTCCTGGTCCGGCGGTAGACGTTCAGCGCGTCGACCTGACGGCCGGAACGGTAGAGGGCCAGCATGAACTGGACACACAGGCGTTCCCGCAGTGGCTCGGCCGCGGTCAGCACCTCCAGCTCCGGGGTGATCTCGCGGTGGCGCCCGCACTGGAGCTCGGCGTCGAAGCAGTCTTCCTGCGCCGTCAGGCGTTCGTCCTCCACCGCGCTCAGCTCGGACCAGACGGTGCCCTGCTCGACCAGGTCGGCCAGCGCCCTGCCGCGCCAGAGGCACAGTGCCTCGCGGAGCAGGTGGGCGCCGCGGACGGCCGCGCCGGAGCCGACCGCGTCGCGTCCTTTGTGGACGAGCGAGCGGAAGCGGTGGATGTCCGTGTCGTTCTGCGCCACGTGCAACTGGTAGCCGGGGGCATGGGTGACCAGTTCCGCCGAGCAGGTCTGCTCGGCCGAAGCCAGCACGCGGCGGATCGCGGACACGGCGTTCTGGACCATCTTGCGCGCGGTCGACGGGGGCTGTCCGTCCCACAGCGCGTCGAGCATGCGGCTGTTGGGGACCACCTGGTTCGCGTGCAGGAGGAGGTAGCCGAGTACGGCACGTTGCTTGAGCCCGCCGAGGTCGACGGGTGTCGCGCCGTCGGTCACCGCCAACGATCCGAGCACGAAGAATTTCATGGTTATTTCTCTCCGAACCAAGGGCCTGAGAATTCATGGTCACACGTCCGGTCACTGGCAGGGAACCCCTCCGACCCACCGCCGAAATTCATGACCATGGTTTCCGAAGATCAGTCTGTTTTCGACTAGCCGCAGGTCAGGGTGGCCGTTCCAGCGGCCGGCATGAAGAACACATATGCCCGCCATGAGGCGGTGAGGGGAAAGTCAGGCACTTTCGCATCCCGGCGGATGACCGCAGCACTGGCCGGTCCACGACGCGCCGCCGGAGAATTCTTGACCAGCGACACCGGAATCCCGGCAGGAGGAACAACCAACCATGGCCACACCGATATCGAGGGCCTCGGCCAAGAAGTCCGGAGGACTCGACCCGGCGTTCTTACAGGACTGGGCCGACCGGAACCTCGCCGCCTGGGACGCGCTGGACGCGGAGGCTGTCGCGGACACCTGCACCGACGACGTCGTGTGGATCGACCCGAGCGTGCCGTACCCCGTCCGGGGACGGAAAGAGCTGGTCAAGCTCATCAACGCGTTCGCCACGTCCTACCCCGACCTCAAGGTCACCCGGGTGAGCGAGCCGATCCCGTCGCCGGTCGAGGCGCTGGGGATCGCCCGCTACACCATGACCGGGACGCTGTCGAAGGACTGGCCGTACACCGGCCTGGCCGCGACCGGGCAGTCCATGAGCGTCCGGTGTGTCGACGAGTGGCAGTTCCGGGACGGGTTGCTGGCACACAACGTCACCATCTACGACTGCCTGTTCACCGCGCGGCAGCTGGGGATCGTGCCGCCGCCGGGCAGCATCGGGTCGAAGGTCATGAGCAAGGTGCAGCGCATCCGGGCACGCAAGCTGCGGGAGCGGGCCGCCTGCCCGGCCTGCGGGTACCAGAAGCACCACCACCACTGACGGGGATCTCATGAAGCTTGTCGGCCGTACTGTTCTGATCACCGGGGCGTCCAGCGGAATCGGCGAGGCCGTGGCCCGGGCGGCGCATGCCCGTGGCGCGACGGTCCTGCTCGTGGCCCGCGGTGAGACCAAGCTGAAGGCGCTGGCCGCGGAGCTGGGGATCCGGGCGCACGTGTACGCGTGCGACGTCGGCGACCCGGAGGCGGTCGGCCTGCTGGCCGAGTCGGTCCGCGCGGACGGTCGTTCGGTGGACGTGCTGGTGAACAACGCGGGTTCCGGGCGGTGGGTGTCCATTGAGGACGCGTCGCCGGAGGAGCTGCTGGACATGGCGAAGGTGCCCTACGTGGCGGCGTTGCTGATGACCCGTGCCTTCGTCGGCGACATGATCGAGCGGCGGTCGGGGCGGATCGTGACCGTGAACTCCGGGGTCTCGCGCGCGGTGTGGCCCGGCGCGGTGGGGTACGCGAGCGCGCGGTGGGCACTGCGCGGACTGGACCTGGCACTGAAGAGCGACCTGCGCGGCACGGGTGTCGGCGCGACCGAGATCGTCATGGGGACGGTGAGCAGCAGCTACTTCGAGAACAACCCCGGCTCGGAGGAGCACCTGCCGAAGATCGCGCGGATGGTGCCGGTCATCACCCCGGCGGCGGCCGCCGAGGCGATCTGCAGGGGAATCGAGCGCGGACGGGGTACGGTGATACCGACGGCCCAGCTCAAGTGGGTCGCGTGGTCCAGCCAACACATGCCGCGGATGAACCACTTCATGCTTTGGCTGACCGGGGCACGCCGCTCCGCCCGGCGGCGCGCCCCGGTCAGCCCTGCCACACCGAGCTGACCACGCCTGCCGTCAGGGGCCTCTCCGGGTTTCGTCCGGAGAGGCCCCTCCTTTTTTTCCGCTCTTTCCTGACAACGCGAACGCACGGGTCTGCCCGTGCTCAGTGGCCTGCCGCCGCGGGAGCGGCGGCAGGCCGTCGGCCGGGTTACTTCAGGCGGAGTTTCTTCATCAGCTTGTAGATCGTCGCCACCTGGTTCGCCTGCTGTTCGTGGGTCTGGCCCGGCTTGGGGTCGAAGCTGATGCCGTGCTGGCTGGCGACGATCTGCACGTCGCACAGTGTGAGCAGACCCTGCTCACCGTGCCGGCGGCCGTAGCCGGACGCCTTCCGGCCGCCCATCGGGGCGTCGTAGGAGATGTGGGTGGACACGTAGCCCTCGTTGATGTTGACCGCGCCGGACTTGATCTGGGCCGCCAGCTCGTGGGCGTGCTCGACGTCCTTCGTCCAGACGCTGGCGTTCAGGCCGTACTTCGTGTCGTTGGCCAGGCGCAGCGCCTCTTCCTCGGTGCTGAACGGGTAGACCGACACCACCGGGCCGAACGTCTCCTCGGTGTGGATCTCGCACGCCGGCGTGACACCCGTCAGCACCGTCGGCTCGTAGAAGTACGGACCCAGGTCGGGCCGCGCGCGGCCGCCCACCTCCACCTTCGCCCCGTGGCCCACCGCGTCGGACACGTGGCCGGCCGTCTTGTCGAACTGGCGTTGGTGGGACAGGGAGCCGATGTCCACGTTGAAGTCGAACCCCGGGCCGATCTTCAGATCCCGGGTGTGCGCGACCAGCCGGGACAGGAACTCGCCGTAGAGCGACTCGTGCACGTAGATCCGCTCCGCGCACAGGCACATCTGACCGCCGCTCACGAACGCCGCCCTCGCCAGCGCGGGCACCGCCTTGTCCAGGTCCGCGTCCGCCAGCACCAGCGTCGGGTTCTTGCCCCCCAGCTGCATCGTCGCGCCGATCATGCGCTTCGCCGCCTCGACCGCGATCCGCTGCCCGGCCGCGTTGCCACCGGTGAAGCACACGTGGTCGGCACCCTCGATCAGTGCCTCGCCGATGTCCGACGGCTCCCCCACCACGATCTGCCACAGGCCCGCGGGCAGGCCCGCCTTGATCATCAGCTCGCGCGCCAGCAGCGGCGCCAGCGCGGTCTGCGTGTCCGGCTTGAACACGACCGCGTTGCCGGCGACCAACGCGGGGATCACGTCGCAGATCCCGTCCGAGATCGGGTAGTTGAACGGCGCGATCACGGACACGACGCCCTTCGGGTGCCGCAGCTCCGTCACCCTCGTCGCGAACGGGAGACCACCCTTGCGACGCCGTGGCGCCAGCACCCGCGGCGCGGTTCGCCCGTAGTACAGGGCCATGCCGGCGCAGTCGATCGTCTCCTCGAAGGCGATGAACCTCGTCTTCCCGGTCTGCGCCTGGATGAGGTCCATGATCTGCTCGTTGCGCAGCATGATGTCGTGGTAGCGCAGGAAGACCTTGGCCCGCTCCGCCACCGGGGTGGCGGCCCAGCGCGCCTGTGCCCCCCGGGCCTTGGCGAACGCCGCCTCGACATCGGCGGGGGTGGACGTGCGCACGTCCACCAGCGGCTCACCGGTCCACGGCGCGATGGTCGTGACGGTGGGGCCCGTTCCGGTCAGCTGGCCCGCGAGGTGCTTGGCGAACGCCTCGGGCAGCAGCGGCTTCCGGCTGATTGACAGGGTCACGGTTCTTCCTTCCGGTGCTTGAACGCTCGCCGAATCACGGCCAGCAGGCCACTCGCGTGGTGTTCGGTGTAGAAGTGCCCGCCGGGGAACAGGTGCGTCTCGAACCGGGCGCTGGTCAACGCGCCCCACGCACGCAGCTCGGCGGGGCGGGCGCGTGGGTCGTCGGCGCCGCCGAACGCGGTCAGCGGCACGGGAAGCGGCGACGGCGCGGCGTGCCGGTAGGTCTCGTTCAGCGCGAAGTCGGCCCGCAGCACGGGAAGGAACACCCCGAGCAGCCCCAGGTCGTCGAGGACCACGTCCGGGGTGCCGCCCAGGGCACGCAGGTGTGGGACCAGCTCGCCGACCGGCAGGTCGTGCAGCGTCGGCCGGTCGTAGGGCACGTGTGGCGCCGTGCGGCCGGACACGAAGAGGTGCGCCGGTGGCCGGCCCTCGGCGACCAGCCGGTGCGCGAGCCGGTAGGCCACCAACGCGCCGGCACTGTGCCCGAACAAGGCATAGTCGCCGGTGAACTGGTGGCCGGTCGACGCGACCACGTCGTCCACACAGGACTCCACGTCGTGGTGGGCCGCCTCGCGGAACCGTTCCGACCGCCCCGGCGGCTGGACCGGGCACACCACCAGCCGGCCACCCAGGCCCCGCCACGACCCGAAGCTCGCCGCCCCGCCCCCGGCGTGCGGGAAGCAGAACACCCGCGGCAGCAGCGTATCCGGCTCCCCGTAGGGCAGCCAGCGGTTGGCGGTGGCACGCGTCATGGTCAGACGGCCCGCCTGCCGGCCGCGTCGGTGGGCGGGTCGATCCAGTAGCTCGTACGCTGGAAGCCGTACCTCGGCACGGCGACCTTCCTCGGGCACCGGCCCTCGTGGTGGGCGTGCCAGTCGATGTCCACACCGGACAGCCAGAGCTCGGCGAGCACGTCGGCGGCGCGGTCGCCGGGACCGGCCGCCAGCGCCACGTCGTCACCGGCCCGCACACATGTCAGCGCCTCCCCGACGACCTCCTCCGGGCCGGTCAGCGTCACCGCCCGGCCACGAGCCGCCTCGACCCGGGACCGGACGCGGTCCGACCGCAACGCCGTCACGGCGTCCTCGGCCGACGACACCACGACCGCTCGCCGGTGGGGGAACACCTTCCGCCCGACCTGCAACGTGAACGCCACGTCGGCTATGTCCACACCGGACTCACCGAACTCGCCGGCGAGCATGGCGGCCAGCCGCTCCCCCGCCGCGTCGGCCGCCTCCTCGGTGCGGGCCGACCACACCAGCACCTGGTGCTCCCTCGGCGGCATAGCGCCCGAGCGGGACGGTTCCGGCGCCTCCTCGACCACCACGTGCGCGTTCGCCCCGCCGAGGCCGAACGCGCTCACGCCGGCACGGCGCGGTCGCGCACCACGCGGCCACGGCCGCGCCGAGGTGACGACCTCGATGCGCCCCCCGGAGCGGGCCAGCTGCTCGTTGGGCCGCTCGTGGTTGATGGTCGGCGGGATCTCGTCGTGGGTCAGCGACAGCGCGACCTTGATCAGCCCGGCGACACCGGCCGCGCGGTCGAGGTGCCCGAAGTTCGGCTTCGTGGAGCCGATCGCGAGTGGGGAGTCGGTGAAGACCTGCTGCAGGGCGGCGACCTCGACGGTGTCGCCCAGCGCGGTGCCGGTGCCGTGTGCCTCCAGGTAGTCCACGTCGGACGGATCGAGGCCGGCCGCGGCCAAGGCCTCGGCCACGACCCCGGACTGACCGGCGACCCCCGGCGCGGTGAACGCAGCCTTGGCCGCGCCGTCGTGGTTGACCGCCCAGCCCCGGATCACGCCGTAGATCCGGTCCCGGTCGGCGACCGCGTCGGCGAGCCGGCGCAGCACCACGACGCCGAGGCCGTTGCCGGTGCCGTGCGGGGTGCCCTCGCCGGTCGCGTCGAACGAGCGGCACCGGCCGTCGGACGAGGAGATGCCGCCCGGCTGGTAGAGGTAGCCGACCCGGTGCGGGACCTCGACCGCGACGCCGCCGGCGAGCGCGACGTCGCACTCGCCGGTGAGCAGGCTGCTGCAGGCCACGGACACCGCGACGAGCGAGGTGGCGCAGTAGGCCTGCACGTTGAACGCCGGCCCGGTCAGGCCCAGCTTGTGCGCGACCCGGCTGGTGAGCGAGTCCTTGTCGTTGCCGAGACCGATGCCGAGCTTGCCGGCCCCGGTGACGAGCTCCTTGTGCAGGATCAGGTTGTAGATCATGTAGGTGCTCTGCTGGCAGCCGGCGAACACGCCGACCAGGCCGGGTGCGCGGTCGGGGTCGATGCCGGCGTCCTCCAGCGCGTGCCACGCCCCTTCGAGGAACAGCCGCTGCTGCGGGTCCATCAGCGCGGCTTCCTGCGCCCCGTAACCGAAGAAGGCCGCGTCGAACAGGTCGATGTCGTCCAGCACGGCGGCGGCCGGCACGTACGCCGGGTCGGCGATCAGCTCCGGGTCCTCGCCGGCGGCGAGCAGCTCCTCGGGACTGAACCACGTGACGCACTCCCTGCCGGCACGCAGGTTCCGCCACATCTCGTCGACGTCCCGGCTGCCCGGGAACCGCCCGGCCATGCCGACGATCGCGATGTCGGTGGCCGAGTCCGGCGGCGCCAGCTCCGCGGTCATGACGCCCGGTTCCTCGCCTGCGCGATGGCCCTCCTGCGGGCCCCCCGCGCGGACTGTGTGTCCACTGTGGACGTCTGGGCCGCGCCGGCGAGCATCATGTCGATCAGCTCCGCGGACAACGCCACGGTCGGCCGTTCGAACAGGCTGGCCGCGGGCAGGTCGATCTCGAACCGCTTCGCCAGCTGGTTCATCACGCCGAGCCCGAGGACCGAGGTGCCGCCCAGCTCGAAGAACGGGTCGTCCACGCCGATCGCGTCGACGCCGAGGAAGCTCTGCCACACCTCGGCGACCGCGCGTTCGGTCGGCGTGCGCGGCGCCAGGAACGGGACGGCGATGTCCGGGCGGGGGAACCGCTGCCCCGCCACCTCGACGATCGCGTCACCGGGCGCCCACGTCGACGGCATCGTCCGCTCCGGCCAGAACCTGACGCGCTGGAACGGGTACGTCGGCAGGTCGGCCAGGCGCCCGTCGGGCCAGGTGACCGCGACGCCCCGCTCCCACAGCCGGCCCAGCTCGGCGAGCCACTCCGCGCGGGTGCCGAACCGCGGCGTGACGACGACGTCCACCCGGCCGGCCAGCTCCTCGGCCGAGGCCGCGACCGGGATGCGCGGCGCCGTGCCGGCTCCGGCCGGGATCGGCGTCGCGCCGCCGTCGAGCGCCCGGGCGAGCGCGAGCCCGTCGGCGACCGTCCGCGTCCCGGCGAGGCAGTCCGCCGCGTACGCGCCGACCCCGGCGCCGAACACCGCGGCCACCGGGACCCGGGTACGCAGCAGCGTGCCGAGCGCGTACTCGACCGCGAACGCCGCCGCGTGCGCACCGGCGCCGGCCGGGCCGCCGCATTCTTCCAGTGCCGCGAGGAAGGCCGGTTCGGCCAGGCCGGCGACCGACGCGAGGGCGGAGTCACCGGGCAGCAGGAGTCCGACCGCGACCTTGCCACCGGGGGTCTCCACGCCGGTGATCTCGCCGCGCAGCGTCGTGATCGCGTCCGGCACGTCCCGGCAGAGCACGGCGTGCCGCGTCCGCAACGCCGCGCGTCCGGTCTGGACGGTGTGGGCCACGTCCACGAGCGAGAGGTCCGGTGTGGCCGCCAGGTGGTCGGCGAGTTGGGCCGCCACCGCACGCAGCGCGGTGTCCCCCGTGGCGGACAGCGTGAGCAGCTGCCACTCCGGCGCCGCGACCGCCTCGACGGCCGGTGCGGGCGCCTGCTCGACGATCACGTGCGCGTTCGTGCCGGACCAGCCGAAGGCGCTCACGCCGGCCCGCCGCGGCGCGTCGGGCGCGCCACGCAGCTCCTGGCGCTGCCGCACCGGCCGGACCGGGCCGTCGAGGGTGACGACGGGGTTCGGCGTCTCCAGGTGCAGGTTCGTCGGCACCTCGCCGTGCTTGACCGCCAGCACCGCCTTGATCAGCCCGGCGAAACCGGCCGACACGAGCAGGTGGCCGACGTTGGACTTCACGGCGCCGACGAGCAGCGGGTGGCCGGCGGCACGCTCGCCGAACACCGCCAGGAGCGCGCCGAACTCGATGGAGTCGCCCAGCGACGTCCCGGTGCCCTGCGACTCGAGGAAGTCGAGGTCGTCGGGGCGCAGTCCGGCGTCGGCGAGCGCGGCCCGCAGCACCGCGATCTGGGCCGCCTTGTTGGGCGCGGTCATGCCGTTGCTGCGCCCGTCGGAGTTGACCGCCGACCCGCGGACCAGCGCGTGCACGCGGTGGCCGGCCTTCTCGGCGTCCGACGCGCGGGTCAGCACGACCGCCCCGCCGCCCTCGCCGAGGGTGTAGCCGTTGCCGGACTTGTCGAACACCTTGGCGCGGCCGTCCGGGGCGAGCATGCCCATCTTGCTGAACTGGACGAACATGGCCGGGTGCACGAGTGCCGAGGCACCACACACGATGGCCCGGTCGCACTCGCCCCGGCGCAGGCTCGCCACGGCGAGGTCCACCGCGACCAGCGCCGACGAGCAGGCCGTGTCGACGGTCAGGACCGGACCGCGCAGGTCGAGCTGGTAGGCGAGGCGGCCGGCCGCGGCACTCATCGACCCGCCGATGGTGTAGAACGCGTCGTTGATGCTGGCCGGGCCGTCGGCCTCGTTCTCCAGCTGCATGTACGCCCGGGAGTCGGACAGCGCGACGAACACGCCGGTCCTGCTCCCCCGCAACGTCTCCGCGGCGACGCCGGCGTCCTCCAGCGCCTCCCACACCAGCTCGTGCATCAGCCGGTGCTGCGGGTCGATCCGCAACGCCTCCGAAGGCGGGAAGCCGAAGAAGGCGGCGTCCCAGGAGGCGATGTCGTCGAGGAACCCGCCGCGCTGGGTGTAGGCCTTGAGCGACGCGGTCGGGTCCGGGTCGTACCAGTCCGCGGCGTTCCACCGGTCGGCGGGCACCTCGGTCATGGCGTCGACCCCGTCGAGCAGGGCCTGCCAGTACCGGGCGGGAGTGGTGCCCCCGCCCGGGAACCGGCAGCTCATGCCCACGACGGCGAGCGGTTCGGTCGCGGCGGCCTCGACCGCCCTGAGCCGTTCCTTCGCCTCGACCAGCTCGCCGGTGACCCGCTTCAGGTACTCGACGAGCTTCTGTTCGCGGGTCTGTTCCATAGTCAGCTTGCCTTCCCCAGCTCCGAGTCGATGATGTCGAACAGGTCATCGGCCGAGTCCACACTGGACAGCCGGGCCTTCACCACGTTGTCCTCGCGGTTCGGCCTGCGGGCCTGCCAGCCGGCGACGAGGTCCTGCAGTGCCTCGTCGATGCGGGTACGGGTCTCCTCGTCGTCGACGGCCACGGCGGCGAGCGCCTCGGCCACCCGCCCGAGGTCGCCGAGCACCGGCAGCGGTGCCGCCGCGTCGTCCGCGATCAGCTCGGTGCGGATCTGCTCGGCCAGCGCGGCGGGCGTCGGGTGGTCGAAGACCATGGTCGGCGCCAGCTTCAGGCCGGTGATCCCGTTGACGCGGTTACGCAGCTCGACCGAGGTGAGCGAGTCGAACCCGATGTCCTTGAACGGCTTCTCCGGCTCGACGGCCGACGGGTCGGCGAGCCCGAGGACGGCGGCCACCTGCGCACGCACCAGGTCGACCAGGACCCGGTCCCGTTCGTCCACCGTCAGCGCGGCCAGGCGGTCGACCAGCGTGGCGTCCTTGCTGACCCCGCCCGCGGCGGCCCGCTTGGCGGACTTGCCGGCGAGGCCCCGGAACAGCGGCGGCACCATGCCACCCGCGCGGCGCAACGCGCTCTGCTCCAGCGGCACGCCCAGCAGGACCGGGTGGTCACCGGCCACCGCGTCGTCGTACATGCCCATGCCCTCGTCGATCTCGATCGGCCGCATGCCGCTGCGGGCCATGCGGGCGATGTCGCCCTCGTCGAGGTGCTCGGTCATGCCCGACTTCTCCGCCCACACGCCCCACGCGACCGAGGTGGCCGGCAGGCCGAGGTCCTTGCGGTGCTGGGCCAGCGCGTCCAGGTAGGAGTTCGCCGCGGCGTAGTTGGACTGGCCGGGACCGCCCATGATCCCGGCGGCGCTCGAGAACAGAACGAACGCCGACAGGTCGGCCTCGCGGGTCAGCTCGTGCAGGTTCCACGCCGCGTCCACCTTGGGGCGCAACGTGGTGACGAGCTTCTCCTCGTTCTGCGACGCGATCACGCCGTCGTCGACCACGCCCGCGGTGTGGATCACCGCGGTCAGCGGGTGCTCGGTGGGGACCGACGCGAGCAGCGTGGCGAGCGCGTCCCGGTCGGCCGCGTCGCAGGCCTCGACGCGGACGTCCGCGCCCAGCTCGGTCAGCTCGGCGGCCAGCTCCGGCGCGCCGTTCGCGGCCAGGCCGCGGCGGCTCGTCAGGATCAGGTGCCGGACCCCCTGCGTGGTCACGAGGTGCCTGGCGAGCGCGGCACCCAGGGTGCCGGTGCCGCCGGTGATCAGCGCCGTCCCGTCCTGGTTCAGCGGGGCCGGCACGGTGATGACCACCTTGCCGATCTGCTTGGCCTGGCTGAAGAACTGGAACGCGTCCCGCGAGCGGTGGACGTCCCACGCGGTGAAGGGCAGCGGCGGGGCGTCGCCACTGGCCACCAGGCCGGCGGCCGCGTCCCAGCCGGGCACGATCTCCTCGACCGGGGCGCCGAACAGCTCGAACGGCAGGTACCGCGTGCCCGGGTAGGCCTGGGCCCGCTCGTCCGCGTCGCGCAGGTCGGCGACGCCCATCTCCAGGAAGCGGCCGCCGTCCCGCAGGAGCCGGTAGGAGGCCTCGATGAACTCGCCGGTCAGCGAGTTCAGCACGATGTCGACGCCCTCGCCGTTCGTGGTGGCCCGGAACTTCTCCTCGAAGTCCAGCGACCGCGAGTCGCCGATGTGGTCGTCGTCCAGGCCCATGGCCCGCAGGACGTCCCACTTGCCCTTGCTGGCCGTGCCGAACACCTCGACGCCGTGCCGCCGCGCCAGCTGGATCGCGGCGTGCCCGACACCGCCCGCCGCGGAGTGCACGAGCAGGCGCTCGCCCGGCTTCATGTCCGCCAGGATGTGCATGCCGTGGTAGGCGGTCGTGTACACCAGCGGCGTGGTGGCGCCCTCGGCGAACGACATGCCCGGCGGCAGCGGTGCCACCATCACGGCCTCGGTGACCGTCTCGGGGCCGATCGAGCCCTTGAACATGCCGATCACGCGGTCGCCCGGCCTGACGTTCGTCACCGCGGAGCCGACCTCCAGCACGACGCCGGCGCCCTCCTGGCCCAGGCCGTTGATCATCGGCGCGAGCCCGAGCACGTTGAACACGTCGCGGAAGTTCAGCGCGCACGCGCGGATCGCCACGCGCACCCCGGTCGCCGGGATCGGGTCGTCGAACCGCGTGTCCGGCATCAGCTCCAGGTCCGCGATGGTCTTGCCCTCGGTGTGCAGGCGCCAGATCCCCTCCCCCGCCGGCTCGGCAAGGCCCGGGGTTCGCCGGGCGAGCCGAGGCACCAGCACGGTCCCGCCCCGCACCGCGGCCTGGGACTCGCCGGTGGCGAGTGCCGCGGCCACGGCGGCCGGCGTGGTGTCCTTCTCGCCGAGGTCCACGATCGTGAACCGCTCGGGGTTCTCGGTCTGGGCACTGCGCAGCAGGCCCCAGACCGCGGAGCCGGGCAGGTCACGCACCTTCTCGCCCGCGGTCGAGGAGGCGGCGCCCCGCGTCACCACGACCAGCTGGGACTCGGTGAACCGCTCGTCGGCGAGCCACGCCTGCAGGATCTCCAGCACGCGCAGGGTCTCAACGCGCACCGCGTCCGGCGTGGCGTCGTCCGTCGTGGCCGGGACCAGCACGACCGGCGGCACGGTCTCGATCGCCGTGAGGCCGGCGTGGGCCGTGACACCGTCGGTGGCCAGCGCGTCGGCCAGGGGGCCGGCGCCGACGACGGCCCAGCCGTCGGTGGCCGGCGCGTCCTCGTCGGTCTCCTCCGGCGCCACCCACTCCAGCGCGAGCAGGGAGTCGTCGTTGCCGGTGGACTTCATCGCGGCGAGCGCCTCCATGGAGAACGCCCGCAGGTGCAGCGACTCGACCTTCGCGACCGGCGCGCCGGTCTGGTCGGTGGCCGTGATCGTGATGGTGTCCTCGCCGATCAGCTTGACCCACACCCGCAGCGCCCTGGCGCCGGGCGTGTACAGGGAGACGTCGCTCCAGTGGAACGGCACCTGCCCCTGGCCGTCGGTCAGCTCGCCCGCGCCGAGGGCGTGGAACACCGAGTCGAGGAGCACGGGGTGCAGCCCGTAGCTGGCGGCGGCACTGGCCTGCTCGGGGTCCACCGCCAGCTCGGCGACGACCTCGTCCCCGACGTGCCAGGCGGCACGCAGGTTCTGGAACGACGGGAGGTACTGGTAGCCGATGTCGGCGAGGTCCTCGTACAGGTGGGTCACGTCGATCTCGACGGCGCCGATCGGCGGCCAGGAGCCGGACACCGGCGTCGGCTCGGGCACCTGCGCAGACAGCGTCCCGCTGGCGTGGCGGGTCCAGGGCTCCTCGTTCTCGCCGTCGTCGTTCGTCGGTCGCGAGTGGACGGCCACGGCGCGGACGCCGGACTCGTCGGCCGCGGACACGTTGACCTGCAGCTGGGTCGCCTGCCCGTCGCTCAGCACGAGCGGGTTCTCGATGGTGAGCTCGTCCACGTGCGGCGCGTCGGCGACGGCGCCGGCCTTGAGCGCCAGCTCCACGAACAGCGAGCCGGGTACGACGGTGACACCGCCCACGGCGTGGTCGGTGAGCCACGTGTGGGTGGACGGGCTGATCCGGGCGGTCAGCACGAAGCTGTCGGAGTCCACGGGCTGGACGACCGGGCCGAGCATCGCGTGGTCCGCGGTCTCGAGGCCGAGCGAGCGGATGGTGCCGCCGCTGCCGCTGCGGGTGAGCCAGTAGTGCTTGTGGTCGAACGCGTAGGTCGGCAGGTCGACGTCCACCGCGTCGGTGCCGGCGAACTGGGCGCGCCAGTCCACCGTGGCGCCCCGGGTCCACAGCGCGCCGAGCGCGGCCAGCACCGCGTGCGTCTCCGGCTTGTCCTTGCGCAGCGCCGGCGCGAAGACCACGCCGTCCGTCTCGTCGAGGCAGCCCTGCGCCATGCCGGTCAGCACGCCGTTCGGGCCCAGCTCGACGAACGTGGTGACCCCGGCCTCGGCCAGCGAGCGGACACCGTCGCAGAAGCGGACCGCGGCACGGACGTGCTCGGTCCAGTAGTCCGGGGACATGACCTGCTCGGCGGTGGCCAGCCGGCCGGTCACGTTGGAGACGATCGGGATGGTCGGCGCCGCGTAGCCGACGCCGGCGGTGATCGTGCGGAACTCCGGGAGCATCGGGTTCATCAGCGCCGAGTGGAACGCGTGGCTGACGGTCAGCCGCTTGACCCGCCGGCCCCGCTCCTCGAAGTGCGCGGCGACCTCCAGCGCGGGCGCCTCGTCGCCGGAGACCACGACCGACGTGGGGCCGTTGATCGCGGCGATGCCGACGTTGCCGCTCAGCAGCGGGAGGATCTCGTCCTCGGTGGCCTGGATCGCGATCATCGCGCCGCCCGAGGGCAGCGCCTGCATCAGCGCGCCGCGGGCGGCGACCACGACGCATGCCTCCGGCAGGGTCAGCACGCCGCTCACGTGGGCGGCCGCCAACTCGCCGATCGAGTGCCCCGCCACGTAGTCCGGCGTGACGCCCCATGCCTCGAACAGCCGGAACAACGCCACCTCGACCGCGAACAGCGCGGGCTGGGTGTAGCGGGTCTCGTCGAGGTCCTCACCGGTCGCGATCACGTCGCGGAGTGGCTTGTCCAGCAACGGGTCCAGCTGCTCGCACACCTCGTCGAAGGCGGCGGCGAACTCCGGGTGGCGCTCGTACAGCTCGGTGCCCATGCCGGCCGTCTGCGCGCCCTGGCCGGTGAACAGGAACGCGACCTTGCCGCCGTTCGCGCCGGTGGTCACGAGGTCGTCGAGCGACGCGAGCAGTTCCTCGCGGGTGGTGCCGACCACGACCGCGCGGGTGTCGAACCGGGCGCGGGTGTCGACCAGCGAGCGCGCGACGTCGATGGGCCGCAGCCGCTCGTCGGCCGCGACGAACGAGCGCAGCCGCTCCGCCTGGCCCCGCAGCGCGGTCGCGGTCTTCGCGGACAGCGCCCACGCGACCGGGCCCTCGTAGGAGGCGGCGTCCTCTGCGGTGTCGTCCTCGGGCGCCTCCTCGACGATCAGGTGCACGTTGGTGCCGCTGATGCCGAACGAGGACACGCCCGCGCGGCGGGGCTGATCGCCCTTGGGCCACGGCCGGGCCTCGGTCAGCAGCTGGACGGTGCCGGCCGACCAGTCGACCTCGGGTGTCGGCTCGTCGACGTGCAGTGTCGCCGGGAGCAGCTCGTTGTTGAGCGCGAGCACCATCTTGATCAGCCCGGCGACGCCGGCGCCCGCCTGCGCGTGGCTGATGTTCGACTTGACCGAACCGAGCCACAGTGGACGGTCGGGCGAGTGCGCCGCGCCGTAGCTCGCGATCATGGCCTGCGCCTCGATCGGGTCGCCGATCGTGGTCGCCGTCCCGTGCGCCTCGACGGCGTCCACATCGGACGGACCGATGCCGGCGTCGGCGAGCGCGGCGGCGATGACCCGCTGCTGCGCGGGGCCGTTCGGCGCGGTGAGGCCGTTGGACGCACCGTCCTGGTTGGTGGCCGACCCGCGGATGACCGCGAGGATCCGCCGGCCGTTGCGCTGCGCGTCGGACAGCCGTTCGAGCAGGACCATGCCGACGCCCTCGCCCCAGCCGGTGCCGCCGGCGCTCTTGGCGAAGCTGCGGCAGACGCCGTCCGGGGACAGGCCGCCCACCTGGGAGAACTCGATGAACGAGAACGGCTGCCCCAGCACGGTGACGCCACCGGCGAGCGCGAGGGAGGACTCACCGTCGCGCAGTGACTGGGCGGCAAGGTGAATCGCCGACAGCGACGAGGAGCACGCCGAGTCGACCACGACGGACGCGCCCTCGAGGCCGAGGGTGTAGGAGATGCGGCCCGTGACGATGCTGGGCGTGGTGCCGCTGACCAGGAAGCCCGACAGGTGCTCCGGCATGTCGAAGTAGTCGCTGATGTAGTCGTGGTACATCGAGCCGGCGTAGACCGCGGTCTTGGTCCCCCGCAACGAGGTGGGGTCGATACGCGCGTTCTCGATGGTCTCCCACGCGGTTTCCAGCAACACCCGCTGCTGCGGGTCCATGGCTAGCGCCTCGCGCGGGGCGATGCCGAAGAACTCGGGGTCGAAATTGCCGGCCTTCTCCAGGAATCCGCCGTGCTTGACATAGCTCTTGCGCTTGACGCCCGGATTGGGGTCGTAGACCAGCTCGATGTCCCAACCGCGGTCTCCGGGGAACTCGCTCACGCCGGTCTTCTTGTTCACCAGCATGTCCCACAGCTCGTCCGGCGAACTGACGCCGCCGGGCAGCCGGCAGGCCATGCCGACGATCGCGATCGGCTCACGCGTGTCGTCGGCGAGCCGCTGGTTCTCCTTGCGGAGACGGTCGTTTTCCCTGAGAGACTCGCGCAGAGCCTCGACAAGTTCTTCCGAGGAAGTGGACATGTGTTTTTCTCCAATGAGAACCTGCGGACCCCTGCGATGTTAACCAGGATCGGGCAAATGGGTTAAGTGTGAAAAACAGGACCTTTCCAGATTTGGGCCATTCCCGGGTAACTCCCCACGAACGTTTTCTTCAGCCGGCCAGTTTCTCCGTCCCCGACGGCAGCCGTGCGCCGAGATACGTCGTCAGCGACGCGAGGTTGGGGTGGTCGAAGATCAGCGTCGGCGGCAGCGCGAGCCCGGTCGCGGTGGACAGCCGGTTGCGCAGCTCGACCGAGGCGAGCGAGTCGAAGCCCATCTCGTCGAAGCGCCGCTCGGCGTCGACCTCGCCGGCCGCGCCGAAGCCGAGGGAGGCCGCGATTTCGGCGGTGACCAGCTCCGCCAGGGCCTTCTCGCGGTCCGCGCCGGTCAGCTCGCCCAGCGTTTCCGCCCACGATCTGGTGGAGACGACGCGCTCGCCCGCGTTGCGGCGGGTGGTGCGCACGAGACCGCGGAACAGCGGCGGGCAGCCGCCACCGAGCGCGGCGAGCGCGGAGGTGTCGAGCTTGAGCGGCACCACACTGTCCCGTTCGGACAGCAGCGCGGCGTCGAGTCTCGCCATGCCTTCCCGCTCGGACAGCGTGAGGAAGCCGGCGCGGGCCATGCGCGACCGCTCGACGTCGCCGAGCTTGCCGGCCATACCGTCCGACAGCGACCACGGTCCCCACGCGAGCGACACCGCGGGCAGGCCGTTCGCGCGGCGGTGCGCGGCGAGCGCGTCGAGGAAGGCGTTGGCGGCGGCGTAGTTCGCCTGGCCGGGGTTGCCGAGCACGCCCGCGAGCGAGGAGAACAGCACGAACGCATCGAGGTCGCGGTCCTTCGTCAGCTCGTGCAGGTTCCACGCGGCGTCCACCTTGGGCCGCAGCACGGCGTCCACGCGGTCGGGGGTGAGCGCGGAGAGCACGCCGTCGTCGGTGACGCCCGCGGTGTGGATCACGGCGGTCAGGTCGACGCCGTCGAGGACCGCGGCGAGCGCGTCGCGGTCGGCGGCGTCACAGGCCGCGAACGTCACGGTGGCGCCGAGCTCGGTCAGCTCGGCGGCCAGCTCCCCGGCGCCGGGTGCGTCCGCGCCGCGGCGGCTGGCGAGCAGGAGGTGCCTGACCCCGTGCTCGGTGACCAGGTGGCGTGCGGTCAGCGCGCCGAGGGCGCCGGTGCCGCCGGTGACGAGGACCGTCCCTTCGGGACCGAACACCGTGGTCCGCTCGCCGGGACGTAGGCGGGCGAGCCGGGCGAGGTGGGCGGTGCCGTCCCGCACGACGAGCTGCTGTTCCTGGCTGGCGAGAAGTTCGGGGGCGAGCGGCCCGTCGTCGTCGGTGTCCACCAGGGTGATCCGGCCCGGGTTCTCCGACTGGGCGGAACGCACCAGGCCGACGACCGCCGCCGCCGGCAGGTCGGTGACCGGCTCGCCGGTCAGGCCCTGCGCGCCGCTGGTCCGGACCACGAGCCGAGACCCGGCCAGCCGGTCGTCGCCCGACCAGGTCTGCAGGGCGTGCAGGACGTCGTGGGTCGCCTTCCTGGTCGCCTCGGCCACGTCGCCGCACTCGCCGCGGACGTCGAGGACGATCGCGTCGGGTGCCTCGCTGAGCGCGCCGATCCCGGCGGGTGTCGTCCGGACACTGGTGACGTCCGGCCCGGTCGTGGCCGGCAGTGGGGTCCAGTCGAGGGCGAGCAGGGCGTCCACGCCACGGTTGTAGGCGGCGTCGGCCTGCTCGTGGGACATGGCGCGGCCGGCCATCGCGCGGACGTGGGCGACGGGACGGCCGTGCTGGTCGGCGAGGAGGATCTCGACGGCGGACTCCTCGGTGGAGATCATCCGCACCCGCAGGGCGGTCGCGCCGGTGGCGTAGAGGTGCACGCCGGACCAGGCGAAGCCGACGGCGACGCTGACGCTGTCGAGGTACTCGGACGCGCCGAGGATCAGCACGTGCATGGCCGCGTCGAGCAGGGCCGGGTGGAGGTTGAACTCCTTGGTCTCCTCGACGTACTCCTCGGGCAGCCAGACCTCGGAGTACAGCTCCTCGTCGAGCGTCCAGGAGTGCCGCAGGCCCCGGAAGTGCGGGCCGAAGGTGTAGCCCTCCTTCAGGAACCGGTCGTACAGGTCGCCGACCTCGATCGGCTGAGCGCCCGGCGGCGGCCACTCGGGCATCTCGGCGCGTTCCTGCGGCACGGTCGGGCGGGGCATGGTGGCGGTGTTGGCGAGCGCGCCGGAAGCGTTGCGGGTCCAGCCCCACTCGGCGGGCGCGTCGTCGAACCGGGAGTAGACGGTGAAGCGGCGGTAGCCGGCCCGGTCGGGCGCGGCGATCACGAACCGGACGTTGCAGGCGCCCTCGTCCGGCACGACCAGCGGCGTCTCGAGGACCATCTCCTCCAGGTAGTCGCAGCCGACCTGGTTGCCGGCCTCGATGGCCATCTCGACGTAGCCGGTGCCGGGGACGATGACGCGGCCGAGCAGGGTGTGGCCCACCAGCCACGGGTGGGTGCGCAGCGTGAGCCGCCCGGTGAGGACGACCTCGTCGGACTCCGGCAGGGTGACCATGGCGCTCAGCATGTTGTGCCTGACCGGGATCAGGCCGAGTCCCGCGGCGTCCGAGACCGCGCCCGGCCGGAGCCAGAAACGCTGGTGGGAGAAGGCGTACGTCGGCAGGTCGACGCGCCTGCCGGTGAGGATCGTGGTCCAGTCGGGGCCGGCGCCGGTGACGTGCAGGCCGGCGAGGGCCTCGAGGACCGCGCCGGTCTCGTCGCGGTTCCGGCGGAGCGCGGGGACGAGCGTGGCGGGGGTGTCGAGGGTCTGGGCGGCCAGGCCGGTCAGGACGGCGTCCGGGCCGATCTCCAGGTACCGGGTGACGCCCAGGCCGGACAGCGTGGTGACCGCGTCGGCGAAGCGGACCGCGCCGCGGACCTGGCGTACCCAGTAGTCGGCCGTGATCTCGGTGACCGGCTCGCCGGTGAGGGTGGAGACCAGTGGGATGGCGGGCGTGGCGTAGGTGAGGCCCGCGGCGATCGCGCGGAACTCGTCGAGCATGGGGTCCATGAGCGCGGAGTGGAACGCGTGGCTCACCTTCAGCCGGGTGGTCTTGCGGCCCTGCTCCTTCAGGACGGCAACGATGTCCAGCACCGACCGCTCGGGACCGGAGATGACCACGGCGTTCGGCGCGTTCACCCCGGCGATGCCGACGTCGCCGCTGAGGTGGGGCGTGACCTCGTCCTCGGTGGCCTGGATGGCGACCATCGCGCCGCCGGTGGGCAGTGCCTGCATCAGCCGGCCGCGCGCGGCGACCAGTCTCGCCGCGTCCGGCAGGTCGAGGACGCCGGCGACGTGGGCGGCGGCCAGCTCGCCGATCGAGTGGCCGGCCACGTAGTCCGGCCGCAGGCCCCAGGACCCGAACAGGCGGAACAACGCGACCTCGGTCGCGAAGAGCGCGGGCTGCGTGAACCCGGTCTGCTCCAACGCGTCCGCGTCGTCGCCCCAGACGACCTCCCCGAGCGGCCGGGGAAGGTGCCGGTCCAGCTCCGCGGTGACCTCGTCGAAGGCGGCGGCGAACGTGGTGAAGGTGGCGTGCAGTTCGCGGCCCATGCCGAGGCGCTGCACGCCCTGGCCGGTGAACAGCCAGGCGGTCCTGCCGCCCTGGCGCGTGGAGCCGGTCACGGCCCCGCCCCTGCCTTCCGCGAGGGCGGTGAGGCCGGCGAGCAGCTCGTCCCGGTCGGCGCCGAGGACCACCGCGCGGTGTTCCAGCGCGGCACGGGTGGTGGCGAGGGAGTACGCCACGTCGGCCAGCTCCTCCGTGCTGAGGAAGGACCTCAGGCTCGCGGCCTGGTCACGGAGACCGTCCGCGGACCGCGCGGACAGCAGCCACGGGACGACCGGCGGGGAGCTGCCGGCGGTCCGCGGTTCGTCGATGTCGGGGGCCTGCTCGATGATGACGTGCACGTTCGTGCCGGTGACGCCGAACGACGACACGCCGGCCCGGCGCGGGGCGCCCGTCGCCGGCCAGTCCCTGGCCTCCGTCAGCAGCTGGACGGTGCCGGCCGACCAGTCCACCTGCGGTGTCGGCTCCGCCACGTGCAGCGTCTTCGGGAGGCGGCCGTGGCGGATCGCCTGGATCATCTTGATCACGCCGCCGACGCCGGCCGCCGCGATCGCGTGGCCCATGTTGGACTTGATCGAGCCGAGCCACAGTGGCCGGTCCGCCGGCCGGTCCACGCCGTAGGTGGCGAGGAGGGCCTGCGCCTCGATCGGATCGCCGAGCGTGGTGCCGGTGCCGTGCGCCTCGACGGCATCGATGTCCTGTGTGGACAGTCGGGCGTCGGCGAGCGCGGCGCGGATGACCCGCTCCTGCGACGGCCCGTTCGGGGCGGACAGACCGTTGGACGCGCCGTCGGAGTTCACCGCCGAGCCACGCACGACCGCGTGGACCGTGTGGCCGTTGCGGATCGCGTCGGACAGCTTCTCCACCACCAGGATGCCGACGCCCTCGCACCAGCCGGTGCCGTCAGCCGACGCGGCGAACGAGTGGCAGCGGCCGTCGGCGGACAGCCCGCCCTGCCGGCCGAAGTCGAAGAACGCGGACGGTGTGGACATGACCGTGACGCCGCCCGCCAGCGCCAGGTCGCACTCGCCGGCGCGGAGTGCGTTGGCGGCCTGGTGCAGGGCGACGAGCGAGCTGGAGCACGCCGTGTCGACGGTGACCGCCGGGCCGACGAGGCCGAGCACGTAGGAGATCCGCCCCGAACCGGCGGCGGGGGCGGCGCCGGTGTTGTAGTAGCCGCCGAGGTCCTCGTCGCTGGACATCATCAGCGTGCCGTAGTCGTCGCCGTTGATGCCGGCGAACACGCCGGTCTGGCTGCCCCGCAACGAAAGCGGGTCGATGCCGGCGTGCTCCAGTGCCTCCCACGCGGTCTCCAGCAGCAGCCGCTGCTGGGGGCTCATGGCCAGCGCCTCACGCGGGCTGACACCGAAGAACGCGGCGTCGAAACCGGCGACGTCGGCGAGGAAGCCGCCGCGGCCGGAGCCGGTCGAGTCCAGGCCGAACCGCTCGGACAACACGGCCCAGCCGCGGTCGGCTGGGTACGGGCCGGTGGCGTCGACGCCACCGGCGACCAGCCGCCACAGCTCGTCCGGGCCGTGCGCGGTCGGGTACCGGCAGCCCATGCCGACGACCACGACGGGCTCCGGCTGCCTGGTCTGCAGCTCGCGCAGCTGCTCGCGGGTCCGGTGTAACTCGGCGGTGACCCGCTTGAGGTACTCGAGGATCTTGTCGTCGGTCATCTGGGTATCTCCCCTAAGCCACGCCGAGGTCGTCGATGAAGGCGAGCACGTCCGCCGCGGACGCCGCCTTGAGCTTGTCCTCGACGGAGGTGACGTTCTCGGTGCTCGCGGTGGTGGCCCGCGCCTTGTCGTTCAGCTCGCTCACCAGCACCTGCAGGCGGGCGGTGATCCTGGTGCGCTCGATCTCGTGTGCCGGCAGGCCGGCGACGACCCGCTCCAGTGCGTCCAGTGTGGACAGGACGGGGTCGGCGGCCGGGCCGCCGGCGAGCCCGAGGCCGGTACGCAGGAACGCGGCCAGCTCGGTCGGGTTCGGGTGGTCGAACACCACGGTGGCCGGCAGGCCCACCCCGGTGGCCGCGACCAGCCGGTTGCGCAGCTCGACCGCGGCGAGCGAGTCGAAGCCCAGCTCCCGGAAGGCGGCCCGCGGCGCGACCGCGTCGGCGGTGTCGTGCCGCAGCACGGCGGCCGCGTGGGTCGCCACCAGCTCGACCAGCTCGCGTTCCTGGTCCGCCTCGGACAGCGTGGCGAGCCTGTCCACCAGCTCGCTCGACGCCGCGCCCGGCTCGGTCTCGGCGGCCAGCGCCGCGACGGCGGCCGGGACGCCACGCAGGAGCGGGCGCGGCCGGGTCAGGGTGTAGGTCGGGACGAACCGGGTCCAGTCGATGGCGGCGACGACGGGGTTCGGCTCGCCCTCCTCGACTGCCTGCCGCAACGCGTCGACGGCCAGGCGCGGGTCCATCGGGTCGAGGCCGTAGCGGGACAGGTCGCCCTCGGCGGCCATGGTGTCACCACCCCAGGCGCCCCAGGCGACCGACGTGGCGGGCCTGCCCCTGGCCCGGCGCTGGTGGGCGAACGCGTCGAGGTAGGCGTTGGCGGCGCCGTAGGCGGCCTGGTGGCCGCTCCCCCAGACGGCCGCGCCGGAGGAGAACAGGACGAACGCGTCGAGCTCCAGTCCCGCGGTCAGCTCGTCGAGGTTGCGGGCGCCCTCGATCTTGGCGCGGCCGGTCTCGGTGACGTCCTCGACCGTGGTGTCGGCCAGCGCCACGGGGACGGGCAACGCGCTGGCCGCGTGCAGGACGGCGGTCAGCGGCTGGTCGGCGGGCACGGCGTCGAGGACGGACGTCAGCGCGGCCCGGTCGGCGACGTCGCACGCGGCGATGGTGACCCGGGCGCCGAGCTCGGCCAGCTCCTCGGCCAGTTCGGGCGCGCCGGGGGCGTCGGTGCCGCGGCGGCTGGTGAGGACGAGGTGTTCGGCGCCGTTGCCGGCGAGCCAGCGGGCCAGGTGCGCGCCGATCCCGCCGGTGCCGCCGGTGACGAGGACGGTGCCGCGGGGCTGCCATGGGGTGGCCGGCGCGGCCGGGCCGGCGGGTGCTGGCGTCATCCGCCGGCCGAACAGCCCGTCCCCGCGCACCGCGAGCTGGTCCTCGTCCGTTGTGGACAGTGCGGCGCACAGCAGGTCCGTCGTGGCCGGTTCGGTGTCCGGCAGGTCGACGAGGCCGCCCCAGCGGTCCGGCAGGTCGAGGGCGAGGACGGTGCCGAGGCCCCAGATCGCGGCCTGCTCGGGGTCCGGTGTGGTGCCGCCGGCCGCGACCGCACCGGTGGTGACGCACCACAGCGGGGCGGTCAGGCCGAGATCGCCGAGGGCCTGCGCGAGCGTGATGGTGGCGGCCAGGTCGAGTGCCGCCACGACGCCGGCGACCGGCTCGCCGGCCACGGCCGTGCGGACCGCCTCGGCCACCGTGGCTCGGTCGCCGGTCGTGTCCACGCGCACCACCTCGGCGCCGTGCTCGGCCAGTCCGGCCGCCACCGCGCCGGCGCCGGCCACCAGCCAGCGACCGGACAGCGTCGCCGCCGGTGTCGTGAGCCGTTCCCAGGTGACCCGGTAGCGCCACGAGTCAACCGTGGCGCGGTCCCGGTCGGCGATGAAGCGCTCCGCCGCCGGCTCCAGCCAGTAACGCCTGCGGTTGAAGGCATAGGTCGGCAGGTCGACCGGGGACGCGTTGTGGGGCAGGAAGAACGCCGGCCAGTCGACCGGCCGGCCGGCGCAGTGCAGCGCGGCCAGCGCCTCGACCACGGTCCGCTCTCCCGGGTGCTTGCGGCGCTGGGTGGGCAGCATGGTGGCCGGCTCGGCGAGACAGCCCGGCACCATCGCGGACAGCACCGCGTCCGGACCCAGCTCGACGTAGGTGTCCACGCCTTCGGCTTCGAGGGTCCGGACCGCGTCGGCGAAGCGGACGGTCTGGATCACGTTGCGGATCCAGTACTCCGGGGTGGACATGTCGGTCACGTCACCGGTCACGGTGGACACGACCGGGATGGTCGGCTCCGCGTAGGCGATGCCGGCCGCGACGCGGGCGAACTCGGTCAGCATCGGGGCCATCAGCGGTGAGTGGAACGCGTGGCTGACGGCGAGCCGGCTGGTCTTGCGGCCCAGTGCGGTGAAGACGGCGGCGATGTCGAGCACGTCCCGCTCGGGACCGGAGACGACCACGGACGACGGCCCGTTGACGGCCGCGATGCCGGCCGACTCGGTGAGGTGTGGCGTGACCTCGTCCTCGGTGGCCTGGATGGCGGCCATGGCGCCGCCCGGCGGGAGGTCCTGCATCAGGCTGGCCCGCGCGGTGACTAATCGCGCGGCGTCGGGTAACGACAGGATGCCGGCGAGGTGGGCGGCGGCCAGCTCGCCGATGGAGTGCCCGGCGAGGAAATCCGGCCGGATCCCCCAGGACTCGAACAGGCGGAACAACGCGACCTCGACCGCGAACAACCCGGGCTGTGCGTGGGCGGTCTGGTTCAGCAGTTCCTCGTCGTCGCCCCAGAGGACGTCACGCAGCCCGTGGTCCAGCTCGTGGTCCAGCTCGTGGTCCAGCTCGTGGTCCAGTTCGGCGAGCACCTCGTCGAACGCGTCGGCGAACACCGGGAAGGCGTCGGCGAGCTCGCGGCCCATGCCCAGGCGTTGCGCGCCCTGTCCCGTGCACAGGAAGGCGATCCTGCCGCCCCTGGTCGTCGCCTCGACACCGGCCAGCGCGGCGATGATCGCGTCCCGGTCGCCGCCCGTGACGGCGGCACGGTGTTCGAAGTGTGTCCGGGTGGTGGCGAGCGCGTACGCGACGTCCACGGTGGACAGTTCGGGATGCGCGGCCAGGTGGTCGCCAAGCCGGGCCGCCTGCGCACGCACCGCGGCGGGATCCTTGGCGGAGAGCACGAACGGCAGGATGGGCGAGCCGGTCGACGCGCTGGGTTCCGGCTCCTCCGCGGCCTCGATGATCACGTGGCTGTTGGTGCCGGACAGGCCGAACGACGAGACCGCCGCGCGGCGCGGGCGGCCGGCGTCGGGCCACGGCCGCTCCTCGGTCAGCAGCCGGACCACGCCCGACGACCAGTCGACCTGCGGCGTCGGCTCGTCCACGTGCAGGGTGCGCGGCAGCAGGCCGTGCCGGATCGCCTGCACCATCTTGATGATGCCGGCCACCCCGGCGGCGGCCTGGGCGTGGCCGAGGTTGGACTTGATCGACCCGAGCCACAACGGGTTGCCGGCGTCGCGGTCGCGGCCGTAGGTCGCCAGCAGCGCCTGCGCCTCGATGGGATCGCCGAGCCGCGTGCCGGTGCCGTGTGCCTCCACCACGTCGATGTCCCGGGTGGACAGTCCGGCGTCGGCGAGCGCGGCGCGGATGACCCGCTCCTGCGACGGACCGTTGGGGGCGGTCAAACCGTTGGACGCGCCGTCCTGGTTGACCGCCGACCCCCTGACCACCGCGAGGACCCGGTGGCCGTTGGCCGTCGCGTCCGAGAGGCGCTCCAGCACGAGCACGCCGACGCCCTCGGCCCACGCCGTGCCGTCCGCGGACGCGGCGAACGACCGGCACCGCCCGCGTTCGGCGAGTCCGCCCTGGCGGGCGAACTCGTTGAAGGAGCTGGGGGTGGACATCACGCACACGCCGCCGGCCAGCGCCAGCCGGCAGTCGCCGCGGCGCAGGGCCTGCGCCGCGAGGTGCACGGCGACGAGCGACGAGGAGCAGGCGGTGTCGACCGTGAGCGACGGGCCCGTCAGGCCGAGCGCGTAGGAGACGCGCCCCGACGCGACGGCCGGGGTGATGCCGGTGCTGATGTAGCCGCCGACGTCGTCGGTGGACATGAGCGCGGGAAAGCCGTAGTCCTCGCCCATCAGGCCGGTGAAGACGCCGGTGGTGACCGACCTCGCGGTGTCCGCGTCGATCCTGGCGTGTTCCAGTGCGGCCCAGGAGGTCTCGAGGAGGACCCGCTGCTGCGGGCTCATGCCGGACGCCTCACGTGGGCTGACGCCGAAGAAGCCGGCGTCGAACTCGGTGGCGCCGGCGAGGAACCCGCCCGATCCACCGAGGACGGACGTCATGTCGAAGACGCGCGCGAAGGCGTCCCAGCCGCGGTCGGTGGGCAGTGGGGAGATGCCGTCCCGGCCCTCGACCACCGCGTCCCACAGGGATTCCGCGTCCTCGATGCCGCCGGGGTACCGGCAGGCCATCCCGACGATCGCGATCGGCTCCCGTGCGGCCGCGACGAGATCCGCGTTCTCGCGTCGAAGGTTCTCGTTCTCCTTCAACGACGAACGCAGCGCCTCGACAAGTTCATCAGACGTGGCCATACCGTCCCCAAAGCGCGTCGGCTCCTCGGTCGATTCGACCGTACGGAAACGAGGTATTCCCCGAGTAACTGCCGCGCAACGCCGAAAACCCCGAAGGACCCCTTTCGGACACTGGTTTCGTGCCGGAGGGGGCCCTTCGGGGCGTCGGGTCGGTGGATCAGCCGACGGTGACGGGCGGCTTCCGCTCGACCGGGGTCTCGACCGGCTCCGGCGGTGCGGCCTCGCTGAGCCCGATCTTGTCGTGCAGCCAGCGAAGCGGCGGCGGCGCCCACCACGCGGCCCGGCCGAGCAGCCGCATGCCGACCGGCACGAGCACGCCGCGGATCAGCGTCGCGTCGATCATGATGGCGAGACCGGCGCCGAGGCCGAACATCTGCAGGAAGCTCACCCCGCCCGTGCCGAAGGCGAAGAAGTTCACCGCGATCAGCACGGCGGCCGTGGACACGATCCGCCCGGTGTGCGACAGCCCGTCGACCACCGCGGCACGCTGGTCCAGACCGAGGTCGTGGCCCTCCTTGATCCGGCTGAGCACGAACACCTCGTAGTCCATGGACAGTCCGAACGCGATGCAGAACAGCAGCATCAGCATGCTCGTGTCCAGCGGCAGCGGCGTGAAACCGAGGAAGCCGGACAGCCAGCCCTCCTGGAAGATCAGCACCATCACGCCGATCGTCGCGGACAGGCCGAGCGCGTTGAACACGAGCGCGCGGATCGGCTGCAACACGCTGCCGGTGAACAGGAACAGCAGGATGAACGTGGACAGCGCGATCAGGCCGATGACGAGCGGGAGCCGGCTGCCGATCGCGTTCTTGCTGTCGACCAGCACCGCGGCCGAGCCACCGACCTGAGGCTCCACACCGGTCGGACCCGCGGTGTCGCGGATCGTCTGGACGAGGTCCTGCGCCTCCGCCGACCGCGGCTCGTTCTCGGTGATCACCTGGAACCGCTGGATGTTCGCCTTGCCGAGCGCGGCGTCGGGCGGTGTCGGGCCCGGGGTCGCGCCGTCGACGAAGGCACCCGCGCTGGACTCGACCCTCGCCACGTCCGGCAGTCGCGACAGCTCGCCGGCGTACCGGGCGACCTGCTCCGGCGACACCGAACCCGGCACGACGACCTGGATCGCCTTGCTGTTGTCGTCGGGGAAGTGCGCACGCAGCGTGTCGCCGACCGTCCTGGTCTGCGTCGAGGCCGGCAGGACGCGGTCGTCCGGCGTGCCGAACTGGGACTTCAGGATCGGCGACGCGCCGACGAGCAGGACCGCGATGACCGGGATCGCGCAGAGCACCGGGCGCTTCGTCACGGTCGAGGCGACCTTCCGCCAGAACGGGGACACCGCGCTCGGCGTCTTCTTCATCCACCGCAGCTTGCCGGCGTTGACCCGGTAGCCCAGCAGCTTCAGCAGCGCGGGCAGCACCACGACGGAGGTGATCATCGCGATGAGCACGACGCCGATGCCGGCGTAGGCGAAGGAACGCAGGAAGAACAGCGGGAACACGGTCAGCACGGCGAGCGCGACCGCGACGGTCAGTCCACTGAAGACGATCGTGCGACCGGCCGTCTGGACCGTGCGGACCACCGCGTCCGGGACCTCCCGGCCGGCGGCCAGCTCCTCACGGAACCGGCTGACCATCAGCAGCGCGTAGTCGACGGCGAGGCCGAGGCTCAGCGCGGTGGTCAGGTTGATCGAGTAGATGGACACGTCGGTGGCCGAGGCGATCCCGGACAACGCCGCGAAGGTGCCGAAGACCGTGACGGCGCCGATCAGCAGCGGGAGGGTCGCCGCGACGATGCTGCCGAACGCGAACACGAGCAGGATCAGGATGATCGGCACGGCGATGCCCTCCGCGAGGGCCAGGTCCTTGCCCACCTGCGCGCCGGCGTCGACGGACATCATCCTGGGGCCGCCGAACGTGAGCGTGAACGCCGAGGTGGACGCGTCGGCGTAGGAGTCGGTGAACTCCTCGGTCGCGTCCACGCTGTCGTCGGTCAGCTTGATCGCGATCAGCGCGTACCTGCCGTCGTCGGACCTGAGCGCCGGCGCCCTGGTGCCCCAGTAGGACACCGCGTCGGACACGGCCGGGTCGTCGGCGATCCGCCGCGCCAGCTCGCTCGCGGGTGTGCTGACGGCCGCGTCGTCGACCGACCCGGACGTGGCGGACACCATCGCCACGAGGTCGGTCTGACCGCCGAACTCGTCGTCGATGAACGTCTGGACCCTGGAGGACTCCGCGTTCGGGTCGGCGAAGCCGTCCGGCTTGAGCTTGCCGAACACGGTGAACCCCAGCGCCCCGGCCGCGATCAGCCCGAGCAGCGCCACGACGAGAATCGCGCGCGGCCTGGCGGCGGCGAAGCGCCCGATGGCTGTGAACATGGCAATGCCCCCGATAGGAGTGCTGCGATTACGAGTGCTTTCCACGCTCCCGCCGTTCTCGCCAGGAGTCAACGGACATTCACTCGTTCGAGTCGAAGAGATGAGGGGATTTCGGCGATGACATGAATTTCTCACATCGCGCGGATTAGCTGTTCACGTGTTCCGCGTGCCGGTGGCCGTGATGGCTCTGCGTGTACATGTCCAGCCGGAACAGCATCGCGACCGCCATGGCCGGGACCATGAGGACGTGCCCGACGACCATGACGGTCGTGTCGGAGATCCAGCCGGCCCAGTACAGCGGGTACATGGGCACGAAGGCCAGGTACATCGCGAGGCACATCTCCCAGGTGGCGCGCCAGTGGCAGCCGCGGATGCGCATCCAGACCGCCATGCCCACGCTCATGTTGGTCGCCATCACCAGGGTGCGCGGGATGATCTCCTCGTTGACGGCGTGCCAGCCGAGCGCGTCGAACAACGCGTGGGCCGGCCAGGCGAGGACGCCCATGCCGATGAACATGGCGGCCGTCATCTCCAGCAGGTGCAGCAGGAAGTTGCGGGTCGGTCCCTTCTCGAACAAACGCCTCACGGCATACCTCCTGTCTGTGGTTACACCTCGGCATCCAGTGTGGACCGCCGGACCCATTCGACGGTAATTCCCTGGTCGGCCGCGACACCGGTAATCACGTGGTAATCGCGCGGACGCGTTGAATGCTATTCGGGCTGTCCCCGGCTGTCGAACCGGGCGGGAAAGGGGACCATCGGACCATGTTTCCTGGAGAGGTGTGGGGCGCCACGGCGGAAGAACGCGCGGCACGGCTGCCCTGTGACGAGATCCATCCCGACGGGCTGGCCGCCGACCGCGCGGTGTCGGTCGACGCGCCGCCGTCGCTGGTGTGGGCGTGGCTGTGCCAGATCCGGCTCGCGCCCTACAGCTACGACCGGCTCGACAACTTCGGCAAGCCGAGCCCGCCGGTCCGGACCCCGGACCTGGTGAACCTGGAGGTGGGTCAGCGCTTCATGCGCCGGTTCACCCTGGTCGGCTTCGAACGCGACGACCACGTGACGATCCAGGCGGGCCGCGTCGTCATCACGTACGCGGTGCGCCCCGAGGGCGCGGGGACGAGGCTCGTCGCCAGGGCGATCTTCCATGGACCCGCCGTCATCGGCCGCCCGCTCGGCCTCGTCGACATGATCATGATGCGCCGGCAGCTGCTGAACCTGAAGACCCACGCGGAGGCCGAGCACGCCGCCGTGACGACCGGCTGACTCCCGCCGACCAGGCGCCCCATACGGCCGCACCATCCGGTGCGGCCGTTTCGCTCAGGGGCAACGAGCCACCGTGAACCGCCAGGTGCCGGAGCCGACCGAGTACTGCCCGGCCCTCGACAGCGGCACCGCGCCGGAGGTGGCCCGGACCGGATGCCCTCCGGCCAGCGGCACGGTGACGGTGGCCGTGGCGTTGACGGGCACCGTCACCGACAGGTCGAGCCCACACGGTCCGTTGGTCCACGCCGAACGCACGGTCCCGCGTACGGTGTCCAGCGACGCGGCGAACCGGGCCAGCCCGGCCGGCACCCGCGGCGCGACCGCGATCGACGCGTACCCGGGCGACGCCGGGGTGATGCCCCCGAGCTGCGTGTACAGCGACGCGTTGACCCCGGCGAACATCGCGTGGTCGTGGGTCTCCATGTTGGACTCGTAGGTCCACTGCTCCCACGGCGTCGTCGCGCCCCGGCTGATCTCGTAGCCGAAACCCGGGTAGGTCGTCTGGTCCAGGACGGTCATCGCCACGTCGAGGCGGTCGACCCTGGCCAGCGCGTCCACCAGGTAGCGGGTGCCGAAGATGCCGGTGTCCAGGTGTCCCCCGTCCTTGTTCAGGATCGTGTCGACGAGCTGGGCGCCGACCCCGGCCACCTTGTCCGCCGGCACCATCCCGAACGCCAGCGGCAGCACGCTGGTCACCTGGCGGCCGTCGCCGTAGGTCGTGCCGGCGAGGAAGCGGGTGTTGAACGCGTTCGCGATCGCGGCGGCCAGGTCGGTGAAGTGCGTCGCGTCGTCGGCGAGCCCGAGCGCGGCGGCGGCCCGCGCGACACTGGTCGCCTGCCGGTAGGACAGCGCGGTGTTCACCAGCGACCGCTCACTGAAACACGCGCCCGCGTTCGGGTTTCCCTGGCCGTCGCCCGCGTTCGGGCCGCGGTCGGGTGGGCACCAGTCGCCGAAGCCGCGGTCCGGCCAGACGAGGCCGGTCCGGGCGTTGGCGTCGACGAACGCCTTCATCGCGGGGTAGGACCTGGCCAGCGCCGGCAGGTCGCCGTACTGCTCGTACAGGGTCCACGCCAGCGTGACCGAGCCGCCGCCCATGTCGGGCTGCTGGGCGTTGCCCGCGTCGTTGGGCAGCGCCGTCCCGGGCGGCAGGTCGAGCAGGTACTTGCCGTAGAACCGGTCCATCCCGAAGTCCCGGACGGACGCCTCGTGGTAGGCCTGCACGTCCATGCCCGGCGGCGTGCGCTCGTCCCGGACGGGGTTGTCCGTCGGCAGGCTCATGGAGTTGTTCAGCACCGCCCAGCGGTTGTTCCGCCAGATGCGGTTCAGCAGCGGGTCCGAGGTCTCGATGGTCCCGATGGCGGCGACGTCCGCGTGGACCACCCGCCCGGCCACGCTGTCCAGCGTCGGGGTGCCGGGGTAACCGGTGACCTCGAGATAGCGGAAACCGTGGTAGGTGAAGCGGGGCTCGTAGGTCTCGGTTCCGGTGCCGGCGAGGGTGTAGGTGTCGGTGGACGCCGCGGCGCGGTTGGTGGTGGTGTCCAGCGTGCCGTCCGCGGCCAGCTCCTCCGCCGTCCGCATCCGGACGGTGGTGCCGGCCGGGCCGCCGACCCGCAGCCGCTCCCAGCCGGCGATGTTCTGCCCGAAGTCGTACACGTAGACGCCGGGCCGTGGCTGGGTGAGTGCCCGGGCGCGAAGGGTCTCCACCACGCGGATCGGCGGTGCGTCGTTGGCCGTCAGCACCGGGCTCGGGGCGGCCGCGGTACGCACCGGGTGCCAGGCCGAGTCGTCGAACCCCGGCTCGTCCCACCCGTGCCGTGCCAGCCGGGCGTCGTAGCTCTCGCCGGCGTAGAGGTCGTCGGCCGTGATGGGGCCGGTCGACCACCGCCACGACTCGTCGGTGCCGACCGTCTGCCGGGTGCCGTCGGTGAAGGTCACCGTGAGCAGGAGGATCGCCTGCTTGGGGCCGGTCCACCGGAACCCGAACGGGCTGAACCGCGGCCCGTAGCCGTTGCCGAGCCAGAGGCCGACGGCGTTGGCGCCCTGGCGCAGCTGCCCGGTGACGTCGTAGGTGTCGTAGAGGTTCCGCCGCTCGTACGGGGTGCTGGCCGGCGTCAGCACGTTCTCGCCCACCTTGCGGCCGTTGAGCCGTGGCTCCACGAAGCCGAGGCCGTAGACGTCGGCGCGGGCCGAGGCGACCGGCTTGTCGAGCACGAACTCGTGGCGCAGCAACGGCGCCGTGTCCTGGCTGACCAGTGTGGGGTCGCCGCCCGGCGCCAGCTGCCCGTCCGTGACGGGCTCTCCCGGGAACCGGGGATCCGGTGCCACGGAGAAGTCGTCGGCGAAGAGGACCTGCCCGTCGAGGCCACGCACCGCGAGGTTGTCGTAGCGCGCGTCCTCGCGGACGCCGTTGCTGACCGACGTCCGGAACCCGATCGTGCCGGCGGTCAGGGTGCCGTCCGTGCGTGTGTCGACCCGGGTCCCGTCGACCCAGGTGGTCAAGGTACTGCCCCGCGCCTCGATCCTGAGGTGGTGCGGGGCGGTCACGTTCGCCGGGGTGAGCACCGGGGCGAGGTCGACCTCGCCGAGGAGCGCGTATGAGCCGTGGTTCCTGACATGGGGCCGCAGCAGGACCTTCCCCGGTGTGGTCACCGAGTTGATCTGCCACAGGTAGAAGTCGTCGGTGTCCTTGGCGCGGAACACGACGCTCGCGGCGGCGGCGCGGACCACGAAGTCGGTGTCCAGCGTGAAGTCCTGCCAGGAGTAGGCGTCCGCGGCGGCCGGGGTGATCCACCGCGCGCCCGGCCAGTCCGTGCCGAGCAGCCCCGTCTCCCACCAGGCCGGCGCGCTCGGCGCGGACGGGCGGCCGTGCGCGTCCCAGACCCGCACGGTCCAGCGGTACCGGTGTGCCGGCAGCAGAGCCGGCCCGCCGTACGGGACCGCGACGGAGTACTCGCTGGTGACCTTGCCGCTGTCCCAGACCCGCTTCCCCGAGTCCACCACGATCCGGTACGCGGTCTGCCGGTCACCACGCACGCCGGACCGCAGCCGCCAGCCGAAGGTGGGCCGAGGGTCGTCGACGCCCAGCGGGCTGGCCCGGCCACCGGTACGGAGGTCGTGCACGGCGAGCCCGGTGGCCGCCGCCCCCGACGGCACGTTCACACACACGAGCGAGGCCAGGAACAGCACCAGCACCAGCGCGAGTCGCATGCCCTACAGATTACGAGGCCCGGCGCTCCTCGCGGCGTGTCCTGCGTTCGTCGCGGCGTTCGTCGCGCCGGGCCCTGCGGTCGTCGCGGGTCGACGGGGTGCGGCCGCCGGACAGTGCGCGGCGGACCAGCGCGTCGACGTCGAGGCTGTCCAGGTCCTCCGCGTGCTCGGCAGGCTGGGGTTCCGGTTCGGCGAGCGAGCCGGCCAGGCTCAGCAATGCCTCCAGCACGCCTGCCTCGCGGAACCGGCTCACCGGGATCGTCGCCAGCGTCCTGCGGAGGGCGTTCTCGTCGACCTCCGGCTCCTGGACGTCCGGGACCAGCGCGGACAGCACGTGGCTCGCCAGCGCCTCCGGGTTCGGGTAGTCGAACACCAGCGTGGCCGACAGCGACAGGCCGGTCGCCGCGTTGATCCGGTTGCGCAGCTCCACGGCGGTCAGCGAGTCGAAGCCCAGCTCCTTGAACGCCTGCCCCGGCACGATCGCGGCCGGCGAGGCGTGCGCCAGCACGGCCGCCACCTGACCCCGCACCAGGTCCAGCACCGCCGCCAGCCGGTCCGGCGCCGCCAGCCCGGCCAGCCGGTTGACCAGCGACGCCGCGTCCGCCCGGTTCGCGCGCCGGGCCGGGACGCGGACCAGGCCGCGCAGCAGCGGCAGGTCCGTGCCGGACTGGCGCAGGGCGACCGCGTCGATCCGGACCGGCACGGCCAGCGGGCCGTCGAGCCGGCTCGCCCGGTCGAACAGCGCCAGGCCCTCCTCGGTGGACAGCGCGCCGAAGCCGCTTCGGCCCAGCCGGGCCAGGTCGGTGTCGGACAGCTCGCCGGTCATGTCGCTCGCCTGTGCCCACAGGCCCCACGCCATCGACACCGCCGCGAGCCCGCGTGCCCGCCGCCGCTGGGCCAGCGCGTCGAGCACGGCGTTCGCGGCGGCGTAGTTGGCCTGGCCCGGACCGCCCAGCAGGCCGGCGACGGACGAGAACACCGCGAACAGCGGGACGTCACCGGCCAGCTCGTCCAGGTGGACCGCCGCGTCGACCTTGGGTCGCAGCACGTGGTCGATCCGCTCGGGGGTGAGCGACTCGACGGTGCCGTCGTCGAGCAGGCCGGCGGAGTGCACGACGCCGGTCAGCGGCCGTGGGAGCGCGGCCACCACGGCGGCCAGCGCCGCCCGGTCGGTCACGTCGCACGCCGTCACGGTCACGGACGCGCCCAGGGCGGTCAGCTCCTCGGCCAGCTCGGCCGCGCCGGGCGCGGCGGGACCGCGCCTGCTCAGCAGTGCCAGGTGCCGGACCCCGCGCCGGGTCACGAGATGGCGGGCCACCAGCGCGCCGAGGCCGCTGGTGCCGCCGGTGACCAGCACGGTGCCGTCCGGGTCGAGCGGCCGGCCCGTGCCCGTCCCGGCCCGCGCGAGCCTGGGCACGGAGAGGTTGCCGTCCCGGATGGCCAGCTGCGGTTCCCCGGTGGCGAGCGCGGCGCGGAACGCGTCCCGCGACTCGGGCCGGTCGTCGGTGTCGACGAGCACGAACCGGTCCGGGTGTTCGGACTGCGCGGTGCGTACCAGGCCCCACACGGCGGCCGCGGCCGCGTCGGTGACGTCCGGTCCCGCGGCACCCGTGGTGAGCAGCACGAGCCGCGCGTTCGCCGGCCGGTCCTCGGCCAGCCACTCCTGGACCAGCGCGAGTGCCCGGTGGGCGGCTTCCCGTGCCGCGCCGGGGATCTCGCCGGTGCCGGTGATGGGCTGGACGACCGCGTCCACGTCGGTGTCGCCGGTGGGATCGATGCCGACCCAGCCCAGCTCGTAGAGGTTCTGGTCGGCCGCCGACGGCGTCGCGGCGGCGAGCTGTTCGGGGGTGATCGGCCGGACGGACAGCGCGCCGACGGTGGCCACCGGCTCGCCGGCGGTGTCGGCGAGGTGGATGGTGAACGCGTCGCCGGCCTTGCTGATCCGCACCCGGAGGGCGGACGCACCGGTCGCGGTCAGCGTGATCTCGTTCCACGCGAACGGCAACGCGAGCTGGCGATCCGTGCCGGAACCGGCCAGCAGCGCGTGCAGCGCGGAGTCCAGCAGGGCGGGGTGCAGCCCGAAGCCGTCGGGCCGCTGAGCCTCGTCGAGCGCGACCTCGGCGTACACGTCGTCGCCGCGCCGCCACACCGCCTGGAGGCCCTGGAACGCAGGCCCGTACTCGAGTCCGATGCCGGCCAGCTCGTCGTAGACGTCCGCGATGGACACCACGGTCGCGCCGGGCGGCGGCCATTCGGCGAGGGCCTCCCCCGCCGGCTCCGCGCCGGCGACGAGCGTGCCGGTCGCGTGCGCGACCCAGGACCCACCGTCGGCGGGACGCGAGTGGATGGCCAGGTTCCGTTGTCCGGTCTCAGTTTCCGCGCCGACCGACACCTGGACCACGACCGCGCCGTCCGCCGGCAGCACCAGCGGCGCCTGCAGGGTCAGCTCCTCGACGCCGTCGCAGCCGGACCGGCTCGCGGCATGCAGTGCCATGTCGACCAGTGCCGCGCCGGGCAGGAGCACGGTGCCCATGACGGCGTGGTCGGACAACCACGGGTGGCTCTGCCGGGACAGCCGTCCGGTGAGCAGCAGGCCCGGTTCGCCGGCGACGTCGACCACGGCGCCGAGCAGCGGGTGCCCGGCCGACCCGAGCCCGGCGGCCGTGACGTCACCGGCGCCGGTGCCCGGCATCAGCCAGTAGTTCCGGTGCTGGAAGGCGTAGGTGGGCAGTGGCACCTGGACCGCGCCGGCGTAGAACGCGGCCCAGTCGACGGCGTCGGTGCGGACGGCGAGGGTGGCCAACGCGGTGGTCAGGGTCGTGACCTCGTCGCGGTCCTTGCGCAGGGTGGGCACGAAGGCCGCGTCGGGCGCGGAGCTCTGGCCGGCGGCGGTGAGCACCCCGTCCGGCCCCAGCTCCACGAACGTCGTCACGCCCTGGCCGGCGAGAGTGGTGACGGCGTCGGCGAATCGGACCGTGCCACGCACGTGGTCGGCCCAGTAGTCGGGACTCGTCAGCTCGGCCGCCGGCTGCCCGGTCAGCGTCGAGACGACCGGGATCGCCGGCTCGGCGTAGGAGACTCCCTCTGCCACGGACCGGAACTCCGCGAGCATCGGGTCCATCAGCGGCGAGTGGAACGCGTGCGACACGGTGAGCTGCTTGGTCTTGCGGCCCCGCTCGGCGAACACCACCGCGACCGCGTGCGCCGCGGCGGCCTCACCGGAGACCACGACCGAGTCCGGCCCGTTGATCGCCGCGATCCCCACCTGGTCGGTCAGGTGCGGGCGCACCTCGTCCTCGGTGGCCTGGATGGCGACCATCGCACCACCGGCCGGCAGTGCCTGCATGAGCCGGCCGCGTGCGGTGACCAGCCGGGCCGCGTCGGCCAGCGAGAACACCCCGGCGACGTGTGCCGCCGCCAGTTCGCCGATGGAGTGGCCGGCCAGCACGTCCGGCCTGATGCCCCAGGACTCCAGCAGCCGGAACAGGGCCACCTCGACGGCGAACAGTGCCGGTTGGGTGTTGCCGGTGTCGTCCAGCCCCTCGCCGGAGGTGATCACGTCCCGCAGCCCGGGGTCCAGGTGTGCGCAGACCTCGTCGAACGCGGACGCGAACACCGGGAACGCCTCGTACAGCGCGGAACCCATGCCGATCCGCTGCGCACCCTGCCCGGTGAACAGCACCGCGAGCTTGCCCCGGGTGACCGTCCCGGCCGCGACCTCCGCGCCGTCCACGAGCACCATGCGGTGGTCGAACCTGGCCCGCCTGGTCGCCAGCGTGTAGCCGACGTCCGCGGGGTCGAGACCGGCCACGGCGGACAGCAGGCGACGCGCCTGGTCCCTGGCCGCCTCCTCGGTCCGAGCCGACACCAGCCACGGCACCGCGCCGAAGGACCCCTTCGGAGCGGCGGGCGCCGGGGCCGGGGGCTCCTCGATGACCACGTGCGCGTTGGTGCCGCCGATGCCGAACGACGAGATGCCCGCCCGCCGCGGCTGCGCGCCGGCCTGCCACGGCACGGTCTCGGCCAGCAGCCGCACGCTGCCGGCGTCCCAGTCGACCTTCGACGACGGCGCGTCCACGTACAGGGTGGGCGGCAGCTGCCCGTGCCGGAGCGCGAGCACCATCTTGATCACGCCGGCCGCGCCGGCGGCCGCCTGGGTGTGCCCCAGGTTCGACTTGACCGAGCCGAGCCACAGTGGACGGTCACGGTCCCGGCCGTAGGTGGCGATCAACGCCTGCGCCTCGATCGGGTCGCCGAGCGGGGTGCCGGTCCCGTGTGCCTCCACGGCGTCCACATCGGACACCGTGAGCCCGGCCGCCGCCAGCGCGGCGCCGATGACTCGCTGCTGCGACGGGCCGTTCGGCGCGGTCAGCCCGTTCGACGCGCCGTCCTGGTTCACCGCCGACCCGCGGATGACCGCCAGGACCGGGTGGCCGTTGCGCCGCGCGTCGGACAGCCGCTCGACGGCCAGCACGCCGGAGCCCTCGCCCCAGACCGTGCCGTCCGCGCCCGCCGCGAAGGACTTGCAGGTCCCGTCGACGGCGAGGCCGCGCTGCCGGGAGAACTCCACGAACGTCTCCGGACCGGTCATGACCGTGACGCCACCGGCCAGCGCGAGGTCGCACTCGCCGCCCCGCAGCGCCTGGACCGCCATGTGCAGTGCCACCAGCGACGACGAGCACGCCGTGTCGATGGTGACCGACGGGCCCTCCAGCCCGAGCACGTACGACAACCGTCCACAGAGGACACTACCGGCGATGCCGGTGACCAGGAAGCCTTCCACTCCGGCCTGTCCCGCGTCGACGCCCCGGCCGTAGTCCTGGGCCATCATGCCGGCGAACACCCCGGTCCGGCTGCCCCGCAGTGAGAGCGGGTCGATCCCGGCCTGTTCGAGTGCCTCCCAGGCGGTCTCCAGCAAAAGCCGCTGCTGCGGGTCCATCGCGAGGGCCTCACGCGGGCTGATCCCGAAGAACTCGGCGTCGAACCGCCCGGCCTCGTGCAGGAACCCGCCGCGCCGGACGTACGAGGTGCCGGAGGAGTCCGGGTCCGGGTCGTACAGCCGCGCCAGGTCCCAGCCGCGGTCGGTCGGGAAGTCCGAGATGCCGGAGCGGCCGCCGATGACCAGGTCCCACAGCTCGTCGGGGGACGCGATCCCGCCGGGCAGCCGGCAGCCCATGCCCACGATCGCGATGGGCTCGTCCGGCTCGCCGGTCCGGGGGACCGGCACGACGGGGGTGGCCGCGACGGCGCCGGCCAGCTCGGCCAGCAGGTGGTCGACGACCTTCTCCGGGTTCGGGTAGTCGAACACCAGCGTGGCCGGCAACCGCAGCCCGGTCGCGGCGTTCAGCCGGTTGCGGAGCTCCACGGACGTCAGCGAGTCGAACCCGAGGTCCTTGAACGGCTGGGTCGAGGCGATCGACTCCGGCGACGCGTGGGCCACCACCCCGCCGACGTGCGTGCGCACCGCGTCCAGGAGGATCCGCCGCTGCTCGGCCTCGTCGAGCCCGGCGATCCGCTGCGCCAGCTCGCCGGCCGGGCCGCCGCCCCTGGCCCGGCGGGCGGGCGCGCGGACCAGCGACCGCAGGATCGGCGGCACGGTGTCGGCCGCCCTGGCCACCGCGGCCGGGTCGATCTCGATCAGCACCGACAGCGCACGCTCGGCGCCGGCCGCGGCGTCGAACAACGCGAGACCGTCCGTTGTGGACAGTGCGCCGAACCCGTCGCGGCTCAGGCGGGCACGGTCGGCGTCGCTCAGCTCGCCGGTCATGTCGCTGACGGAGTCCCAGAGGCCCCAGGCCATCGAGACGGCCTGCTGCCCGGCGGCGCGGCGGTCGTGGGCAAGCGCGTCGAGGGCGGCGTTGGCGGCGGCGTAGTTCGCCTGGCCGGGTGTGCCGAGCACGCCCGCGGCCGAGGAGAACAGGGCGAACAACGCGAGGTCGCCGGTCAGCTCGTGCAGGTTGCGGGCCGCGTCGAGCTTGGGCGCCAGGACGGTGTCGAGGCGTTCCGGGGTGAGCGCGGTGATGATTCCGTCGTCCAGGACACCGGCGGCATGCACGACACCGGTCAGCGGGTGCTCGTCCGGCACGGACCTCAGCACCTTGGCCAGGGACCTGCGGTTGGTGACGTCACAGGCGGCGACGCGTGCCTCGGCACCCAGCTCGGCGAGCTCCGCGACGAGCTTGCGTGCGCCGGCGGCCTTCGTGCCGCGCCGGCTGACCAGCAGCAGGTGGCGGACGCCGTGCGTGGCGACCAGGTGCCGGGCCAGCAGCGCGCCGAGCCCGCCGGTGCCGCCGGTGACCAGCACCGTGCCGTCGAGCACCAGCCGACCCGGGGTGTCCTGTACGCGCACCAGTCGCGGCACGTATGCCTGGCCGTCCCTGGTCGCGACCTGGGTTTCACCCGACGCGGCAACGGTTTCCGCGAGTGCCGGGTCGCCGTCGAGCAGCACGAACCGGTCGGGGTGCTCGGACTGGGCGGAGCGGACGAGACCCCAGACCGCGGCGGCGTCGAGGTTCGGGACACGCTCGTCCGCGGTGACGCCGACCGCGCCCGCGGTGACGAGCACGAGCCGGGCGTTCTCGGGCGGCTCCTCGGCGAGCCAGCCCTGCACGGCGGCCAGCGCATCGTGAGCCGTACCGACCGGCCGCGTGGTGACCGCGAGCCCGGCGACCACCGCGGACAGTTCGACGGGTGTCCAGTCGACGCCGTAGCGGGACTGGTTGCCGCCGGCGGCGGCCTTGATCTGCTCGGGAGTGACCGGCAGCAGGGACAGCGTGCCGACCGACGCGACCGGCCGGCCGGTGCCGTCGGCGGCGTCGAGACTGATCGCGCCGTCGCCGGCGGGGGCCATGCGGATGCGCAGGCTCGTCGCGCCGGCGGCGGACAGGGTGATGCCGCGCCAGCCGAACGGGAGGCGGGCCCGCTGTTCGGTGGTGCCGGCGAACAGCGCGTGCAGTGCCGCGTCCAGCAGGGCCGGGTGCAGGCCGAACCTGGCGGCGTCGGCGTGCTGCTCGTCGGCGAGGGCCACCTCGGCGAACACCTCGTCGCCGCGGTGCCACACCGCGTCGAGGCCCTGGAAGACCGGCCCGTACTCCAGCCCGAGCGCGGCGGCCTTGTCGTAGACGTCCGAGACGGACACCTCGGTGGCGTCGGCGGGCGGCCACGCCGAGAGGTCCACGGTGGACTCCGGTGCGCCGGTGCCGAGGGTGCCGGTGGCGTGCTGGGTCCAGTCCCCGCCGTCGCGGCGGGAGTGCACGGCGACGGGCCGGTGGCCGGTTCCGTCGTCCGGGCCGACCGTCACCTGGGTGACGATCTCCTCGCCCGCGGGCAGCACGAGTGGCGCCTGCAGGGTGAGCTCCTCGACGAGGTCGCAGCCGACCCGGTCGCCGGCCTGGATGGCCAGCTCGACGAGCGCGGTGCCGGGGACGAGCACGGTGCCCATGACCGCGTGGTCCGCGAGCCAGGGGTGGGTGCGGGTGCCGAGGCGGCCGGTGAGGACCAGACCGTCGCCGCCGGCGAGCGGCAGCGCGGCGCCGAGCAGCGGATGTCCGGCGGGGTCGAGACCGGCGGCCCGCACGGAGCCGGCGCCGGCGGTGGGCCGCAGCCAGTAGGACTCGCGCTGGAAGGCGTAGGTGGGCAGCTCGACCCGGCAACCACCAGCCAGGAGCACCGCCCAGTCGACCTCGACACCCCGCACCCACGCGGCACTCACCGCCGTCAGCAGGGTCCGGGCCTCGTCCCGATCCTTGCGCAGAGTCGCGACGAACCCCTCCGA
>Ga0164298_10000028_pt1 | contig 78762 bp, 58 predicted proteins | sample Whisoiple_216_MG_FD_109713 | JGI IMG/M metagenome (GOLD analysis project Ga0164298, IMG submission 109713) | Unamended control soil microbial communities from upstate New York, USA - Whitman soil sample_216_MG | ecosystem: Environmental > Terrestrial > Soil > Agricultural land ...
CCGCGTCAGCCAACGCCTCCTGGCCATGGCCGCCGCCATCTGGCACAACACCCACATCGGCGCACCCCGCAAACGATCTCTCATCGCCTACGACCACTGATCATTTAGGAATCAATCGTCTAGGCTAGCTGGGGTGACGGCGATTACAGACGGGCCCCGCTGGCTGGACGATGGCGAGATGCGGGCGTGGCGCGCGTACGTGATCGCCAGCGAGCTGCTCCGGAAACAGCTGAACCGGGAGCTACAGGAACAGCACGGTCTGGCCCTCGCGGACTACGAGGTGCTCGTGCGCCTGTCCGAATGCGAGGGTGGGCGGATGCGCATGGCCCAGCTGGCGGGCGAGGTGGCGTCGTCGAAGAGCCGCCTGTCCCACCAGATAGCCCGAATGGAGACCGCGGGCCTGGTCCAGCGCGTGGAGTGCGGCGACGACGCGCGGGGCGTTTTCGCGGAGATCAAAGAGGCTGGCCGAGTCCGCCTGAGCGAGACGGCGCCAACACACGTGGCAGGGGTGCGGGCCCACCTGATAGATCTGCTGGACGAGGGCGACCAGCGGTCCCTGGCCGACATCTTCGAACGGGTCCTGGGACACCTGGGGCGCGCGGGCTGAGTTCCCGAGGGGGGATGGCCGGCCCGTCGTGTCAGGCCGGCCATCCCGGTCACACGGACTGCCGTGCGGTCTCGTCGAGCCCGGCCAGCGCCGCCGGCAACGGGCCCCGGTGCAGCACGCCGAGGCGCTGGGTGGCCCGCGTGAGCGCGACGTACAGCTCGGCCGCGCCCCGGGGCCCGTCGGCGAGAATCCGGTCCGGGTCGACGACGAGCACGGCGTCGAACTCCAGCCCCTTGGTCTCCGAGGCCGGCACCGTGCCCGGCACACCGGACGGTCCGATCACGACACTCGTGCCCTCCCGCCCGGCCTCGTGCCGGACGAACTCCTCGATGGCGCCGGGAAGTTCACCCTCGGTCACCTGCCTCGCCCACGGCCGCACCCCGGACGCCCGCACCGAGTCCGGCGGCGCGACGGTGGGCGCGAACTCGGCGAGCACCGCGGCGGCGACCGCCATGATCTCGGCGGGCGTGCGGTAGTTGACCGTCAGCGACCGGTACACCCAGCGCCCCGGGACGTAGGGCGCGAGCATCGTGTCCCACGAGGTGGCACCGGCAGGCGACCGCCGCTGCGCGAGATCCCCGACGACGGTGAACGACCGGCCGGGGCAGCGCCGCATCAGCACCCGCCAGTCCATTTCGGACAGTTCCTGCGCCTCGTCGACCACGACGTGCCGGTACGTCCAGTCCCGGTCCGCGGCGGCCCGCTCGGCGAGGTCACGGGTGTCGACCTCGACGAACCGGTCGGCCAGGTCCTCGGCGTAGAGGAGGTCCGTGGCGTACAGGTGGTCCTCGTCGTCCATGGAGTCCGCACGGCCGATCATGCTGTCCAGCACCCGAGCGGCGTACTCGGCCTGCGCCTGCCGCTCCCGCTCCGCCGTGTCGTCGGCCGGCTTGTCCGGACCGAGCAGGTCCACCAGTTCGTCCAGCAGCGGCACGTCCGACACCGTCCAGGCGGCGCCGTCCGGACGCAGCAGCACGGGATCGCCGCCGGCCGCCGACAGCCGTTCCGCCGACTCGTACAGCTGCGCCAGCAGTGTCTCCGGTGTGAGGACCGGCCAGAGATTGTCGATCGTCGCGGTGAAGCGGTCGTCCTCCGCCAGTTCCTTGACCAGCTCGGCCCGCAACCGCTCCCAGGCCGCCTTGTCGTCCCTGGTCAGCCACCCGCGACCGATCCTGCCGAGCGCCCGCTCGGTGAGCACGTACGTGATGACGTCGGTGAAGGTCGCGCGTGCCTCGTTGTGCGGCAGCCCGCTGGTCCGCGCCTCCTCACGTGCCCACTCGACGGTCGCGAGGTCGATGCGCAACGGCGCCTCCCGCAACCCGAGCTCGACCGGTTGCTCCGGCAGCCGTTGCCGGTCGGCGACCGCCGCCCGGAGGACGTCCAGGATCTTCAACGACCCCTTGAGCCGCGCGACTTCCGGGCCGTCCTCGGCGGTGACGCGCAGCCCCGGGACGAGTTCGCCGGGCGTCATGAACACGACGTCCGACTCACCGAGCGAGGGCAGCACCCGGCTGATGTGGTTGATGAACGCCGGGTTGGGCCCGACCACCAGCACGCCGTGCCGCTCCATCCGCTCACGCTGCGTGTACAGCAGATAGGCGACCCGGTGCAACGCGACAACGGTCTTCCCGGTACCGGGCCCACCCTCGATCACCAGCACACCAGGATGCTCGAACCGGATGATCTCGTCCTGCTCGGCCTGAATCGTCGCGACGATGTCCCGCATCCCCACGCCACGAGGCGCGTTGACGGCCGCCAGCAACGCAGCGTCACCACGCACACCGTCACCAAGCCGCCCGAACACCTCGTCGGTGAACTCGACCACCCGCCGTCCCCGAGTCAGGAACTGCCGCCGCCGGCGCATGTTCTCCGGGTGCGCCCCCGTGGCGGTGTAGAACGGCCGCGCGGCCGGCGCCCGCCAATCGAGCAGAACCGGTTCGTAGTCGTTTCCCTCATCGAAAAGCCCGATCCGCCCGACGTAGGAATACTCGCCAGCAATGGCGTCCAGCCGGCCGAAACACAAGCCGTGATCCGCCACGTCCAGCCGCCGCACCTCCCTGGCCGTGGCACGCACCTTGTCATCCCGATCCATCGGCGTCCCGCCGTCGTACCGTAAAGCGCCCCTGAACTGGCCTTTCGCCCGCACCCGCTCGGCGTCGAGCCGCTCGTAGAGCCCAGCCACGTAGTCCTGCTCGGACCGCAGTTCCGCTTCGTACCCCTGACTTGACACAGGCCCCTCACAGCATTTAATCTGATTACAGGTCCGGCGAGTTCTTCGGCAATTCCGAAGTGCACGCCGACTTTTTATTGTCCGCCCCTTGTCAAGTCAGACATTTCAGCGGACCCATCCCAGCTCCCGCCACAGGTGGACGAGCCCCTCGAGAGCATCACCTTCGACCGGCCGGCCGTCGTCCCGTCGGCAACGCCGCCTTCTTCGAGAGAGCAAGGGTTCGTTCACTCCCGAATGGGTGCTTTCCGTGGCCCTAAGGGTGATTAGAACAGCGAATGTCCCAGTACTGCGGTGTCCTGAGCGGTGTCGGAAGCCGAGTAGTCGATCACCGCTACCCGAGGAAGGGTCGTATTGGACATGTTCGGTACTCGAATATTTCGCATGACCAGGATCAGAGCCAACGCGCGGCATGCCGTCGCGCTACTGGCGGTGTCATCGAGTGTGGCGGCGTTCGCGCTGGCCGTGCCGACAGCATCGGCGGCGTCGCCGGGCAGAGTGTCGGCAGTGCCGAACGCGAGCGCGGCCATCTCGCCGGTGTCGCTGGGCACTGCCGCCAACTTCGCGGTGCTCGCCGCGTCGACGATCACGAACACCGGCCCGACCACCATCAACGGTGACCTCGGCCTGAGCCCCGGCACCTCGGTGACCGGGTTCCCTCCCGGACAGGTGAACGGAACCATCCACACGACCGACGCGATCGCAGCGCAGGCCGAGGACGACCTGACAGCCGCGTACAACGACGCCGCGAGCCGCCCGACAACGGCCACCGTCCCGGTGGAACTCGGCGGTACCACCAAGACCCCCGGCGTCTACGCCTCACCAGCCGGCACATTCGGGATCACTGGAGCGTTGACGCTGGACGGCCAGGGAGACCCTGACGCGGTCTTCATCTTCAAGGCCGCGTCCACGCTCATCACCGCGTCCGCGAGCAGCGTGAACCTCGTCAACGGTGCGCGGGCGGCCAATGTCTTCTGGCTGGTCGGCAGCTCCGCGACGCTGGGAACCTACTCCATCCTGCGTGGAAACGTCCTGGCCCTCGCGTCGATCACCGTCACCACGGGGGTGATCGTGGACGGCCGCATTCTGGCCCGCACCGCGGCGGTCACGCTCGACTCCAACACGATCACCCGCCCAGCCGCGATCCAGCAGCCCGTCAACACCAACACCACTCTGACCACGTCGGTCAATCCCGCGGCGGTCAACCAGCCAGTGACCTTCACCGCTACGGTGCTGGCCGCCGCTGGAACGTCGATCCCGACCGGCTACGTGGTGTTCACCGACAGGTCGAACCTCATCCGCGTCGCAGCCGTCGACAACACCGGTCACGCGGTGTTCACCATCACGCGCCTGGGAGCAGGCCTGCACCTGATCAATGCCGTGTACCTGGGTACGCCCCAGTTCGCGCAAAGTGAGTCCAGGACGATCTACGAACTGGTCCGCTGAGGTCCGTAGCGACTCCAGCTACAGAACGCATTTTCTGTAGGGCCGCCGGGCGCCGTTGTCCGCCCGGCGGCCCTACACCGTCACGCCTTGGCGGAGGGATTTGTGATACCCCAAGCCCAGGCGGTCTCATCCGTTGGTCATCATCCCCGACCGCACGCCGTTGGTGTGTGGCTCGCCGTCCCGGGACTTCCGTAGGCGTCGGGCCAGTTCCGCCACCTGCCCTTCGAGCTCCACCTCCAGTTGCGCCTGGTGCCAGCGCTCATCGTGATGGGTCTTCGCCCGACGCATGTTCTCCTTGGTTCGCGTCTCCTCCTGGCTGGACTGCAGGTCGTCGAGGATCGCCTGTTTGGCGGTCTTCACTCGGTGTTCGAACACCTCCTGCGCGGCCTGCGTGCGGCAGTCCACCAGTTCCTCGTACTTCGTCACGCCGCCGATGAACTTGACCAGGACCGGCAGACAGTCGACGGCGATGAAGAACAGACGGATGAACCAGGTGGCGGCGAGCAGGTACCCGTTGGTCTCCGTCAAGGCGTCCAGGGTGGAGAAGCGTTCCAGCAAGCCGATAGCGCCCTGGTTCGCGCGCCGCTCCGCCACCTTCTTCCGAACCTCCGCGTCGCGGCGGGACTGGTAGTTCCGCTGCGAGTCGTTCAGCTGGGCCTGCAGTGTGGAAATCTGACCGGCCAACTCGCCGAGCCGCTTGGTCTGCGGCTCGATGGGGTTGGTCCTGCGGTAGTCCGCCGCCTCCTGCTCACGGGCTATGCACTCCGGGCCACGTCCGCTCTTACCGGTGGTGCCGGGGCCTGGGGTGCCGGCGCATTCGTTGCTGGCCAAGGTGTCTCGCCTGGCCTGCTCCTGCTGGTCGGTCGCGATGCTTTGACGCAGGATGCTCGCTTCCTGCTGTCGGTTCGTCAGTTCCTGGGCCATCGCCGCGTACGCTGCCTGGAGGTTCAGGCGGTAGTCGGCGCAGTCCGGGCTGTTCGCCGCGGCATGGGCGGTGTCGTCGGCGGTCGGATCCGGGTTGCAGCGCAGTAGCTTGCTCTCCAGCAGCCGGAGGTCGGCCTGCCGCTCGTCCTTGATGTGCTTCTCGATCGCCGCCTCGAACACCTTCAGCACGAGCGGCTCGGCTATCACGCAACCGAACAGGAAGGCCAGCACCAGCCGCGGCAGGAAGACCGACACCCGGCTGCGCCATCGCGTACCCGAAGCGGTCGATACCAGCCAACGGTCCAGATTGCAGACGAACGCGCCCCACAACAGTGCGGGCAGGAGCACGAACGCATGGAACCCGCCGCGCACCTCGCTCAGCGCGGTGGTCAACGACAATGCCGCGATCGACGCGGTGCCGAGCACGACGCCGCCGAGCGCGGTGTACTTGGCACGTTCGGTCGGCACCCATGCCAGAAGGCCCTCGTCGACCGCCGCCAGCCAGCGCAGCATTCGACCAAGCCGTGCGGGTCTGGTGGATGGCTCCGGTTGTTCCCTCAGCTGAGGTTCAGTCGCCATCGTCGTCCTTCTCACCGTCCTCGACCATCCGCGGTGTGGACTTCCCCCCGCCGGCCAGTTGCTGCTGCGCGGGCGATCCCAGAATCTGGTCGAAGACGGAGTCGACGATCCGCTGGGCGTCGACCGCGACGGTGTCCTGATACGCCTCAGGCAACGACTTCCACAGCTCGATGAGCTCCTGACGCTTGCCCTGCATCGCGTCGTACTCCCGTTGCGTCGCCTGGTTGAGGTCCAGCTCGCCACGGGCCGCGGCCAGGCCGGCGACGGCCGTCGGGCCGCCCTCGAAGTAGCTCCGCATGCGTGCGGCGTGCCGGTCCTCACCGTCGTGTACGAGACCTTCGTGATCCTGTCGCCAGCGTTCGTCCCGCATGCGCCGGTCGTGGTTGGCCAGCTCACGGGGTGTCACCACACGCATGTTGAGCAGTTCGATCGACATGCCAGCGACCCGCGGCGCCCGCAGCCGGTAGAACGCCTCGATGCGTGACGTGATCTCGGCACGGACCTTGTTGATCTGCTCGATCGACCGGGAGGTCGTCAACTGGACGAGTGCCGGGTCCTGTCGCAGGTAATGCCGGAGCGTGTTGGTCAGGTCGCGCAACCCGCCCGCGGCCACCTGTTCGGGATCGACGACCTCGCAGTGAAAGTCGACCAGCACGATGAACTCGTCGGCCGGGTCGAGCGACGGTAGGTTCAGCTGCACGGTGATCGTTTGCGGCCGTACGTCGACAACACTGACCGCGACCGCGTTGACCACCACATCCTCGCGCCCCGCGAGATGGCGCCGTTCGGTGAAGGCCAGATAGCCCGACCCGACCTCGAAGACGAGCACGGTGCCCGGTCGCTGCGCGGGCAGTTCGGTGAGGTCGCGAGTCCTGCTGAACACACGCCGCCCGGCAGGGGCCAGACGTCGCTCTTCCAGGACGGGGTAAGGCGGGTTCTGCGTCATGATTATCAACTCCGGAAAGACGAAGATGTCGTGGTCTTGGGCGTGCCTTCGATGGCGGACAGGAGCGCGGTCACGAGTTCGGCCGCCGGCCGCCGCTCAACCGCCCCCTTGTTCGCCTCACGCATCAGCTCGGCGGTGCGCAGCGCCCGGTGGGCGGGCGACATGCCCGCTCGGACCGCGTCACCCAGCCGCGCGACGGCGTCGGCCGCCCACGGGTTCCGTTCAAGGCCGCGCAGCAGCCGCAGCAGGGCGCTGCGTGCGGCGGGCGCATGTGGAGCGCTGCACAACACGTCAGCCCACAGGCTCCCCAGGAGGTCGATGTTCTCGGGCTGGTCGAGGACGATCTTCGTGGTCACCGGCTCGTGGCGGTCGCCGTGCTCGGCGCCGAGTACGGCGACCACCAACGACCGGGCCGCCATGACCACTCGGTAGCTCCACCCGTGCTCGAGCGGCTCCTGAGCGTCGTCCCGCACCGGTTTCTCGCCGTCTTCGCGGAGCTGTTCCGACACGTACGAGTCGGCCGTCGGCTGGACGTTCTGCGCCGGCGCCGGCGCGGGCCCCGGACCAGGCCAACGCCGCTTGCCGCCCGCGGTCAACGCACGCACCAGCTCAGCCTGGACAGTGCCGAGCACACCCGCTGTGCTTTCCGCTCCGTCGTCGACAGCGGCCTGGAACAGCGTGCCGACCGACAGCTGGGCGACGAGCCCGATCCGCTGAGCACGCATGGCGAGGAAACACAGCCGCTGCAACGCCTCCCCGGGGTAGCGCACGCCGAGCGGTCCGCCAAGCGCGAGCGCCGAGGTCACCGCCCGGTGCAGCCCCCGGCCCTGTCCCCAGGCCATCGCGGTGCGCAGCGCGGTTGGCGCCAGTTCGTCGTCGGCGCTCATGAACCACAGCACCATCGCGGCCGTCGTGCGTTCCGCGACGAGGCCGGCCGCCCACTTGTCGAGGAACTCGCGGTAGACGAAGGAGAAGTCGGCACGCGCCACCATCGCGAGCCCCTCGGCGATGTTGACCTGGAGGTCCATCATGGGGCCGGTCGCACACAACTCGTGGAGCCACGTCCGCACCGGCTCCCACAGCTCGTAGCCGTAGAACTGGTGCAGTGAGCTGAGCACGGCCGCCCGCATCTCCACGGTGCGGAACTGCACGCGCCGCCCTGTGAGCCAGTTCTGCCCCGACTCGTCGTCGTAGGCACTCACCATCAACGGGTGATCCCGGCGGCGCTTCCTGATCTGGTCCTTCTCCGGGGAGACGTAGGGTGCGGCCTCTCGTTCGCCCGGCCGAGGTTCGGCGTGGCGCACCAGTTCCTCGGTCATGAAGTCGTGCACCGGCTCGGTCTGGCTACCCACGACAGCGAGCACTGTGACGGCGAGCAGCTCCCGTTTCGGGATGTCGCCGCTGAACCACTCCTCGACCTGTGTGGCTGACTGGTCGCGCATCGCCTCCACTGCCGCGTCCGGATCCTCGCGGAGCCGACGGGCGAGGTTGACGACCTCGCGGGGAAACGGCTGCTTCGCGACATGCTGCTCAGCCGACTCGCGGATGTCGGGTGCGATGTCGCTGCCCTCAAGGCACCCGCCGAGCAGCGCCACGGGGTCCGGCGGTGTCACCGTCACCGACCGGTTCCGCATCCGGCGCGCGACAGCGAGGCTGGTCGTGGTGATCACCAGGTAGGTGTCGTGTTCGGTGAGCTTGTCGGTCAGCCGTTCCGCGTCGTAGGCGTGCACGGCGGTGTGCGACCCGTCGCCGACGTGGTCAGCCACGAGGTAGCCGTGCCGCCCGGCGAAACGCACCGAGGTGGCCAGCTGGACCATTGACGCGGCCGGAGAGACGCTGACCAGCGTGGCGTCCTCCGGACAGACAGCACGGAGCAGCCGCAGGGCGCACGCCCTCTTGCCGATGCTTTCCGGCCCGGCCAACACGACGAAGTGGTGTTCGAGCAACGTCCTGAAGGTCTCGTGATACTCCGGGGGTTCGACGAACCACCGCAGCGCTTCGTCGACGGCGGGCCGGGAGATCGGTCCAGTGGCACGCCGCGAGGCACCCGCGCCGCCCGAGACACCGAAGACCGCCGAGCCGCCAACCGTGACCGGGCCGTGAATGTGGGTGATGGCCGCGCTCATGTTGTGCACGTCGTTGCCGAAGTCGTCGTCGACCGGCGCGGCGGGCACGTCCTCCGACGCGGCGACGCTCTCCGGCTCGGCGACCGCGTCCTGGGGATCGTCCTGGTCGTCGCTCACCGCATGTCACCGTTGTTGATCCCGATGACCCCGTTTCCGGCAATGTGCACGTCACGCATCGTCGTGGTGGCGGCGGAGGCCGCATTCGGTGGAGTCGGGACGTCGAGAACGTCCGCGAGTGTCGGCACCAGTTCCACAATGCGCGCGACCAGCTCATCGAGAGCGGCACCGAACCGGCGCTGACTGAACTCAAAAGCCTGACGCGATGCTATTTCGGATATGTCAGCGGGTAGGTCGCCCTTGGTGATCCGCCCCGCGCTCGCGGGAGTTTCCTTGAGCAGAACGGGCAACACCTGAATACCTTGCTGGAACGCGGTCGCAATCTCGTACCTGACCCAGTCAAACGGTCGATCGATGAGACGCTGCCCACCCTCGGCCATGGTGAGCCATTCCGGGCCGATGATGGCCAGAAGAATGTCGGCGCTTCTGAGCGCCGACCGCAGTTCGTCCGGGTACCTGTCACCCGGACCCATCGAAACGCAGTCCCGGAACACACGGCCATGCCCGAATCGGCGTGCCAGGTGGTCGTGTATCGCCGCGGCTCCGAGCGGCTGGTCCTTGGACCGATAGTTGATGAAAACCCCTGCCATGAAACACTTTCCCCATTCGTTTCGTGCGGCGACCAACCTGACCCACGGCCGATCAGCAGCACCTTCGACTTGATTCCCCCGGAACGACTGAACCCCGGACGATCAGTCCAGGCTCACGACAACAAAGTCGGCAATCACCCGATCGTGTTACAAGATCAACTGCGTACCGGTTGCGCCAGCCTGCAACACGCACGTGGACCGGACGTGGATTTATCGTGTATGTCCTGGCCAGCGACGAAGACAAACCCGAACCAACATTCTGTTCATCACAGCACCCAGCCACGATGGCTGATGTGGTGACGCAGCCGCAGTCGACGAGGGCTCACACGAAGGTTGACGAAGCGCTGGATTCTTGGGACGTCCGGGACGGTCTCAAATGGCCGATGCGGCGCGGTTCGGACTGGGCACCAGAGTAACCTCACGCGAACGCCGCGAGGTCAACCACCGTCAGCCCGGTCAGGCACAGCGGAGGCGGAGGGATTTGAACTCCCGGACCCGTGAAGGTCTCCTGTTTTCAAGATCTACGCAACCGCGTTCGAGGGTGTTCACGTGAGTCCATCTGCGCTGGCCCCGGGCGTGATGGCGTCTTGACGAACGCTGCCGACCGCCCCTGGATGAGACCGCGACTGGGACTGTGCCAACCAGCACTATCGGCAGTGCCTGGAACCGGACATGGGGAGCCAGGCCCGCACGATCGAGGAGGCCTGTCCAACCTGCTGAGGCGCCCGACGGGCAGGGGCACCGTCATTACGCGAACGGCGCCGGTTGCCGGATACAGGCACCTCCCGCTACTCGTTCGGTGTTCGGTATTGACCGAACACCGAACAATCATGGACGATCTCCCTATGGCTCCTCGTCGAGACGGACAGGACGCCGTCGAAGCGCTCATCAACGCGGTGCAGGCTGTAGGACTGGCTGCCCGGACGACGGTCGACGGCACCGATCAACGCCCTGATGTCCTGGTTGTGCTGCCCGACGGCAGGACCTTGGCAGTTCAAGTCAAGACAGCGTCGCTCGTGACTGCCGACAGCGCGCCAGGTCAGCTCCGACGGTGGTCAAGCAGCGCTGAAATCAATGTGGTGCCCTTGGTCGTCGCAGACCGCATCACCGCGGACGGGCGAGACCGCCTCAACGGAGCCGGATGGAGTTGGCTGGACTTGCGCGGCCACCTGAGGGTGGTCGGTCCCGGGCTGTTCGTCGACACAGATGTTCCAGCCCTGTCGAAACCCGGCCCTGCTCGACGGGGGTTTGGTGGGCGCGTCAGCATCGAACTCGCGGCGCTGCTGTTGCTCAACCCGACGACGCGGATCGGGGTCCGTACTGCGGCCATGGCGTTAGCGCGCGCGCCCAGCTCGATCTCCGAGGCCCTTGCCGCCCTGCGCGAGGCGAACCTCGTCGACGCGAATCACATGCCCGCTGTACCGCAGCTGTTCTGGGAGCTCGCGGAGCACTGGAGGCCGCTAAGTGAGGATGTTGCGAGCATCCCGGCACCGGGCAGGGCCCGCGAGAATTCAGTGCTCCACCTTGGGCTCGACGATGTCGAGTCGACAGTTGGTTGGGCCCTGACGGACACCGTGGCAGCAGCATTTTATGGAGCACCTGTCTCGATGCGCGCCGACCATCCACCCGACTTCTACGTTCCTGATCAAACCGTACTGCGCCGCGCGGTCCGACTATTGGGGCCTGCCACAACACCGGCCACCCGGGCTGGCCGAATCCGTGCGGCTCCCGTGCCGATGGTGTGCGCCCAACGAGTCGATGGAACAGCATGGGCCAACGAGTGGCCGCTAGCGAACCCCCTGTTCGTCGCACTCGATCTCGCTCAGGATCCTGGGCGGGGCAGGGAGATCCTGAACATGTGGAACCCGGGAAGGCCATGGCATCATGTCTGGTGAGACCCCGGACATCGTACTCGCCGGTATTTCGATGACTCGGCTCGTGAGCGCGATACCTGTAATCACTGAGAAGACGGGGCGTGAGGTGTAGGCGGCCTTGCGGTCCTGTGTCGACTGTCCACCCCGTATCGAGCGACGACCGATCTCGACACTGTCGACCGTCGAGCATTGGCAGAGCGCTCGCAGCTCGAGCTGCTCCTATCGACCGGAGCGACACCAAGCGGACCTTCCGGCGCATTGGTTCACACTCCATACGGTGACGTGCAAGTCGACATTCTGGAAGTCACTGATGCCGAGGTCAACGATCCTCCCGATGATCCGACCGATCGCCTTCACGTCCAGTCTCATGCGTGGGCGGCTTCTACCGCGTCCAACATGGTGCTAGGTGTTGCGGAGCTTGACCCCCTAACGGTGAAAGTCTCTGAGCCTGGCCCCATCATTGCGATGAAACTGCAGTCGATCATGAATCGCGGGGCCGCGAAGGAGGGCACAGATCTCCTCGACATCGTCCGAATCACCCTCGACCACAAGTGTGGCCCCGTCTCACGAGACCAGCTCGAGGCGGCTGATCCAAAATTGCGGGCCGACGCGCTACTCCACGCCCGGCGATGGTTCGATCAAACCGCCGATCGCTCATTGGCGAAGATCCGGAGAGTTCCAGAAGGCAACGATGTCGAGATCGACGATGTAGGGCTGGTCGGCGACCTGCTCATCGCAACGCTTACAGACTGATGACAGACGCAGCATGATCCGCGATATCAACATCCTGCTAGCGCAGTCGTCAACCGCAGGCAACAAGCGACTCGTCGAGACGACCCCAGCCCACGAGCCGTGTTGACGACCTCTGGGACCGCTACCAAGCCGCGCGCAACCAGATCGGTGACTCGACGACTCGGCTGGAGGTGGCGGCCTGATGCCCGACATCACTGACGCCCTGTCTGCGATCGATGCGGCCATTGCCGACGAGCACCCGGCCGACTGCCGGGAGTGTGGAGGTCCGCGCGACGGCTCACCCTCTGTCGACTTCTGCTCGGACCCCTGCCAGACCGCATGGACCGCACGACAGGCAGCCAAGCAGGCCGACGACCGCGGGGCGACGCCGAACCGCGACCTGCCCGAGGCCGCCCCGGTTCGGCCGCTCACCTGGCTTGGTCCGACCCCTGCCGGCGCGTTTCTCAAGCCTGGCCATGAGGTGCTCGACGCTGTTGTGACGTTCGTGTCGCGGTTCTCCGCGTTCCCCAACGAGCACTGCGCCCCGACGCTGGCGCTCTGGTACGCCCACACCCACATCGCTGACCGGCTCTACGTCACGCCCCGGCTCATCCTGGACTCTGCCGAACCGGGCAGCGGCAAGACGCGCGTGCTGGAGGTCGGTCAGTACCTGGTCGCCAAGCCAGAGATGACGATCAGCGTCACGCCGGCGGCCGTGTTCCGGATGCTGGTCGAAGGTCCGATCACGCTGCTGTTCGACGAGATCGATGCCGTGTTCAATCCCAAGACCGGCGGCAACAACGAAGACCTCCGCGCACTGCTCAACGCCGGCTACAAGCGGACAGCCACCGTCGCCCGATGCGTCGGGGACGCCAAGAGCATGAACGTCACCCGATTCCCCGTCTACGCACCAGTCGCCCTGGCCGGAATCGCCGGGGGAATGCCAGCCACCATCACGACCCGCGCGGTCACGATCCACATGCGCAAACGGCGATATGACGAAGTGGTCGAAGAGTTCATCGAGGAAGACGTGGAACGGGAAGCCGCACCCGTCCACGCCGACCTCGAAGCGTGGGCGCACCGCGTGGCCGACGAGGTCGCACGCGCACGGCCCGAACGGCCGGACGGTGTGCGCGACCGGGCGGCCGAGATCTGGCGTCCGCTACTGGCCCTTGCTGATGCCGCTGGCGGGCACTGGCCGGAGACAGTGCGCAAGGCATGCCGTCACTTCGTGGTCGAGGCTGGACCGCAGAACGTCTCGACCGGCGTACGGCTGCTCTCGGACATCCGCGACATCTTCACCGCCCAGAACACCGACCGCATCGGCACGGCCGACCTAATTCGCGAGCTGCACGCGATCGAGGACGGGCCGTGGACCGATCTTCAGGGCAAGCCGCTCGACAGTCGCCGGCTGGCCAAGGAACTGGACCGCTACTCAGTCCGGCCCAAGGACGTGAAGGTCAACGGCAAAGCGCTCAAGGGCTACCGCGTTGACAGTGACGGCGGCCTGGCCGACGCGTGGAGCCGCTACCTGCCGCCGCTCGCCACCCGCGCGACCTCCGCGACGGCCGCGACGGAGCAGGTCAACGAGAACGACGACGCCGAACCGGTCGCGCAACCAGACGCGACCTCCGCGACCACAGCCGCAGAACAAGTCGCGGACGGTCGCGGCAACCACGAGCGATCCGCACCCGCTGTGACCGGCACGGTCGCGGAGGTCGCGGAGGTCGCGACCGACATCGAGGGGGAAGCATGACCGCCGCCAGTCCCAACGTCGCCGCGTTACTCGCTCAGGTTGTGCAACTGCTCGCCACCAGCCCAACCGCCACCGTCCCGGAACCCAGGACAGCAACGCCACAGGACCGGGTGCTCCTGACCGTGGAGGACGCCGCCAAACGGCTCCACATTGGCCGCACCACGGCTTGGGGACTGGTCAAGAGCGGCGATTGCCCTCCGTCCAGATCGGCCGGTTACGGCGCGTTCCAGCATCGGCAGTCAACGCGTATGCCGCCCGACTGCTTGCCGGACACAACAGCGACGACAACTGTGGGGAGGCTGACATGCCGCGCAAGAAGTCGACTCGCAACCCGAACGGCCGGTCGAGCATCTATCTCGGGAAAGACGGTTGCTGGCACGGTCGAGTAACGATGGGTCTCAAGGATGACGGGACACCGGACCGGCGGCACGTCAAGCGCAGGGGTGACGGCGCGTATGACGATGTTGTCGCGGCCGTTCAGCAGTTGGAGCGTGAGCGAGAAGACGGGATAGTGCGCGCTCCCCGTAGCAAGTCGCAAACCGTGGCCGATTGGCTCACGTACTGGCTGAATGACATCGTCGGACCGAACATCCGCTACAAGACATTCGAGGGGTACGAGGGCGACATCCGCAACCACTTGATACCGCGTATCGGTGCACATAAGCTGGCGAAACTTCAGCACGAGCCCGAGCGATTCGAAAAGGTGTACATCGATCTCGCAGCAAAGGGTTACAGTCAAAACACGGTGCACCACGTGCACATCACGGTGCGGGCAGCGTTCCGAGAGGCCAAGAAGCGCAAGGTCATCACCGAGAACCCGTTCGAGATCGTGAAGTCTCCCAGAGTCGACGAAGAGGAAGTAGAGCCGTTCGAGGTCGAGGAGATTCAAGCGCTCCTCACGGCAGCGTTGAAACGGCGGAACGGCGTACGTTTCGTTCTCGCGTTGGCACTCGGCACCCGGAAAGGCGAGTCAATCGGGTTCCGGTGGAGCTGGCTGAATAAGAAGACCAAGGTTCTCCGGGTCCGCAAGCAGCGACAGCGGCAGACCTACCGACACGGCTGCTGTGATCCTGTCGCTTGCGCGGCCGGGAGACACAAGACGAAGCCATGCCGGAAACCATGCAAGGCGCACACGAATCAGTGCCCACCGCCCTGCCCTCCGGGCTGCGCGAAACACGCCATTTACTGTCCGCAGCGAACCGGCGGCGTCATGGATGTTGACGTGAAGTCGCGGGCCGGCCGGCGCGGCATCCGGCTGCCTGATCAGGTGTTCGAGCTACTGATGGAGCACGAGAAGGTGCAGGCTCAGGAACGGGAGTTGGCGGGCGACCTGTGGCATGAGAGCGACTTCATGTTCACCCAGCCCAACGGCAATCCGATCGATCCTCGCTCGGACCACAACGAGTGGAAAGCGCTGCTCGCTGAGGCAGAGGTCCGAGACGCTCGACTGCACGACGCCCGGCACACGGCCGCGACGGTCCTACTGCTGCTCGGGGTCCAGTTGCCCGCCATCATGGACATCATGGGCTGGTCCAACACGAAGGTCGCCAAGCGGTACTCACACGTCACGGCCGCCATCCAGACCAACATCGCGGCCCAGGTCAACACGCTGCTGTGGGGATCCAAGTGAGACCCTGAATATGCCCCACCGGTTCTCCCCTTGAGGATGTTTGCCCTGCAAACGACAAGCACCGCGCCACTGTTCCTGGTGCGGTGCTTGTCTCGTTGTAGGCTCGTCAGCCCACCGGCGGGTACGGTCGTCCCTGTTGGCCGTCCGAATGAAAGATTCGTCTGGCGGGTGTCGTGGCCCCAGATCTGAACGAAGGTAAAGATGAGCACACTTCTACAGCCCTTCAACGAAGCGCAGCTTAAGCTGCTGGAGCTTGTTGCAGTCGTCCAACAGGATCACGGCACAGCTCCTGTATGGTCATACATCGAGCACGAATTTGACCGTATTGACATGGACGCCACTGAAGTGCTCAGTTCGCTTCCATTCGTTGGCAGTCCACGCCCGGGGAACCGTCACTATGGATTTGTGTGGACTGATTCGAACATCCCCATGCCTGGCACGAAGGTCTATCTGACTGTAGCTGGACGCCACCGTGTACAGGGGATTGAGCAGAGGAATACGGAGGCATTCGTCGCTCTTCTGCAGCGACTGGTGACCGCCAGGCTGAATATGCCCATGTCACCGACAGAAGTACAGCAGACATATTCCACCTGTCAAGAGTTGCGCGACCAAGCGGTTGGTTATAGCAACCCTATACTTGAATCGAGCTCACTTGAGCAGATTAAAATGCTTGTGGACTACGAGCCCGCGCTCGCGAGCACGGTGACTCCGGCACCCGACAAGAGAGGAGGTTGGCGAGTTGAACTTCGACGTGAGCTCGCGCTATACAAGGGTGTTAAGAGTGTCGAGCAATACATAAGCCGGGTTTCAGAGTTGCTAACGCCGCCCCAAGTCGAATCAACGGAGCCGATCCCGTCACCCTTCGGCATTGTCGCAGCCTTTGATTACCTCGACGTTGTGTGGCGACTGCGTTTTGCTAAGCCACTCGTGCAGTCAATTAGCGCGGAACGCACAGCAAAGTTGGCTTTTCCGGTCAATACTAGAGATGAACTTAACTCGCAACTTAGCAGCATGGCGGAACTGCTGAAGGGCTTAAGGATACCGCGCAATTCAGGTGGCCATCCCGTCCGATCGATCGCCACGTTTCTTGAACAAGGCGATGTTCTGGACGAGGCTGCGCTAGGTCGAGTGCGTGACGCAGCCGCTGACTTAGGAGCGGTGGTAAACATCAGAAACGCCCAGCAGCATGGTGGTGGCCAAGAACGAGGCGTTGAGGCTACTCGGGTCCTCGGTCTCTCTTACCCAATCGTCGACCCAAGCATGGCGTGGCAGGTCATTCAAAGGCGGGTTGTTTCGGCGCTAACAACCTTGCGCGAGGAAGTTCATTCGTCTTACTTCGCTAGCTTGGACGCCTGAGGTTGTATATTCTCGATGTCGAGCAGCTTTTACTGTAAGTCACAGCGACCCGGCTCCAGAGCGCATCGGGGGTTGTCTTCTGGCTGGCCGCCGCGCTGGCGTCCCTTGACGACGTTCACCAGTTGCCGCACGTCGACCATGAGTATCGGCTCATGCGGGTTCTTGCTGTCCAGCACCGCGCTAAGAGCGGGTATGCGCCAACTTGATAGAGCTGCCGTTGGTTCCACCGCTGTGGCTTGATATACGCCAACATGCAGCCTTGCCGCGCGGGGTCATGACTGAACCCCTCGCCGCTTGCTCCCGCATCCGCTCACCAGGTCGCGCGGGACGGTTTGTGGGCGACTCTGACCACAACCAGGAGTGAGCGCCGACCAGCCGGAAGTGTCCACCCGGCAGGTCGAATGAGACCCTGAATGAGACCCCGGGAGCACGGTGACTGGATCGCACATCGCGTCCAGCCGCCGTTTTGCCTGGTCAGAGAGCGGAGGCGGAGGGATTTGAACCCCCGGACCCGTGAAGGTCTCCTGTTTTCAAGACAGGTGCATTCGGCCGCTCTGCCACGCCTCCCTTGCCCGTGCAAGGGTAGCGGGTTGCGCTCTCCGCCAGGTCAGCGCCGTCCGGCTGGGTGGGTGGGGCAGGCAGTGGATCGTCTGCTTCGGACAGTGATCGGGTGTTTCACCAGTTCAGGACCTTGCGGGGGGTTGTGACCTGGCCCACGCGGGTGCATGCTGGGGGTACGGCGGGCCGATGCGAGAGGCCGCCGGGAGCTAGGAAGGTAGGTGGTGCCGTGGCAATGCGAGTACAGGACGTGGTGGACCGCCGTTCGCTGCGACCCCGCGGGTGAGTTGACAACATCGGCTCGGTCGTGATTGCGGAGCAGTGCCAGGATTCGGGTGTGCACGTGCGCACAACGCACGTCCGCGCGCCACGACGATGTTGATCCCTCCATTCAGGGCACCTCTCGGGAGATGGCCGGAAAGGATCCACGCCAGTCTGGAGACGACAACCACCACTGACAGAACAAGCCTGGGTGCGGCCGCCGGAAAGGGCCCGCACCCAGGTTTTCTGGGGTGCGGGCCCTTTTTCCGTCAAATTTAGCTCAGTGCGGTGTGTGGGTCGTTGGCCTCCGGTGCCGTGGCCACGGACTTCTGCGCGACACGGGCCTGGGCGGCCCGGGTCTTCGCACGTGCCGTGCGCGGCGGGACGCCGTTGATGTCCTCGGTGCTGATCGCGTACGAGCCCAGCACGAACGCGATCGCGTCCGAGTTTCGGTCTAGTGCCACGCGGTCGATGTTGCCGAGGTTGTCACATGCCTGGTGATAGCACGAGTCGAACGCCTGACCGGCGATGCCGCCCCACTTGTTGGCCTGGTCGTCGGTCTTCAACACCTCGGCGCCGGTGAACAGGCCGCCGGCCGGGATGCCGTTGAGGATGAACTCGCCGTAGTCGGAGCGGCCGTCGAAGTCGCGGCCCTCCAGCGGGATGCCGGTGTAGTCGAAGTAGGCGGTGAACGCCTGCTCGATCTGCGCCGAGCCGTACGGGCCGGGGCCCGCGCCGACGCCGTCCGAGTCGTCGCCGTCGAAGGTGAAGTAGCCGGCGTTTGGTGAGCCGATCATGTCGAAGTTCAGGTACAGCGCGATGTCGAGCTGCTGCTCGAAGTCGAGGTTCTGCACGTAGTACTTCGAACCGAGCAGCCCCAGTTCCTCAGAACTCCACCACGCGAACCGCACCGCGTTGTTGACCTTCGGTGAGCTGCCTAGCTGCAGCGCGGTCTCCAGCAGCGCGGCCGAGCCGGTGCCGTTGTCGTTGATGCCCGGGCCCGCGGGGACGCTGTCCAGGTGCGAGCCCGCCATCACCACGTTGTTGTGCCGGCCCGTCTGGGTCTCGGCGATCACGTTGTAGGTCGTGCGCTCCTCGGTGACACCCTGGAGGTTGAAGGTGACCGGCGCGCCGTTCTTCGCGATCAGCGCCTGCCCGTTGGCCTGTGTGATGGCGCCCGCCGGCGCGCTGCCCGGAACGGCGCCGCCGAGCGTGCCGCCCGGTGCGCCCGGGACGTTGTTGTACACGACCACACCGACCGCGCCGGCCTCTGCTGCGTTGGCCGCCTTGACGGCGAACGTGCACGTGCCGCGGCTGACCAGTGCGACCTTGCCCGCCACCCCGGCAGCTGTGAAGTCGGAGACCTCACAGCCCGGCGTCGCGTCCGCCGGGACGACCGCGAGCGTGCTCGTCACGCCGCCGGCGGGGGTGTTCTCGCTGTAGGTCATGCGGACGACCGGCACCGAGGTGCCGTCGACGGTCAGCGACGCGTTGGTGGTCTGGTCGAACAGGAACGGGAACTCCTGGCGGTCCACGATGAAGCCCGCGGCCTCGAGCTTCGTGGCGACGTACTCGGCGGAGTCGGTGTGCCCCTTCGTGCCGGCGGCGCGGGTGTGGTTGTTGCGGTCGGCGAGCCGTTGCAGCGCGATCAGGTGGCGGTTGGTGTTCGCCACGTCGACCTTCTTGACCAGCTGGCGGGCCAGTGCCGGCCCGTCGGGGATCGGCGACGCGGACTGCGCGGACGCTGGCACGGCCACGATGCCGAGACCGGTTGCGGCCGCGAGCAACGCGACCCCGGCTCGGAATGTCGTCTTGGCGGACGGCATGAAGCTTCCTCTCCTCACAGGCTAAAAAGCCGGCGGCCTGATCTCCCCGAAGCCCTGATCAGCGCGCCCGGCTTGCGCAGCCTTGTCCGAACTTTCATGCTGGTCAAGACCCATATACGGACTGTTATGTCGGTCGATTACCGTCTTCCCATGCACGCGATAACGATCACTGAGCCGGGTGGTCCGGAAGTCCTGCGCTGGACGGAGCAACCCGATCCACAGCCCGGCGTAGGCGAGGTTGTGCTGGATGTCGTCGCCACGGCCGTGAACAGGGCGGACCTGCTGCAGCGCCAAGGCAACTATGCGCCGCCACCAGGCGTGACGGATGTCCCTGGACTGGAGTGCTCCGGACGGGTGGCCGCGCTCGGCGAGGGCGTCCAGAGTGTGGCAGTTGGTGACGAAGTGTGTGCGCTGCTCGCGGGCGGCGGCTACGCGACGAAGGTCGTCGTGCCGGCGGGGCAGGTCATGCGCGTGCCGTCCAATGTGGATCTGGTGACCGCGGCCGGGGTGCCGGAGGTCGCGGCGACGGTGTGGTCGAACGTGGTGATGGTCGCGGGGTTGACGGCCGGCGAGACCCTGCTCGTGCACGGCGGGGCGAGCGGCATCGGCACGCACGCGATCCAGGTGGCGAAGGCGCTGGGCGCGCGGGTGGCGGTGACGGCCGGCTCCGGGGAACGGTTGTCGCGGTGTGCCTCGCTCGGGGCGGACGTGCTCGTGAACTACCGCGAGCAGGACTTCGTCGAGGTGCTCGGGGCCACTGTGGACGTCGTGCTGGACAACATGGGCGCGAAGTACCTGCCACGCAACGTCGACGTGCTGGCGCGGCTCGGCCGGCTGGTCGTGATCGGCATGCAGGGTGGTGTGAAGGGCGAGCTGAACCTCGGCAAGCTGTTGGCCAAGAACGGCACGGTGACGGCGACTTCCCTGCGGTACCGGCCGGTTGCGGAGAAGGCGGCGATCTGCCGCGAGCTGGAGACGCGGCTGTGGCCGCTGTTCGAGGCCGGCAAGGTGGCGCCGATCGTGCACGACGTGCTGCCGATCGAGCAGGCCGGCGACGCGCACCGCAAGCTCGAAGAAGGCGACGTGTTCGGCAAGCTCGTGCTGCGGGTGAGTTGACTGCACGTGTCCGCCCTCGGTAAGCGCGGCGGTCGGGCGTGTTTGACGGGGGCGTGGGCCGGGCCGCGGGGCATGGGTTTGACCGCGATCGACTCATCGCACCGCTACCGACTATGCCTCTGACCTGCGAAAACATTTTTCTTTGAATCAGCACCAGAATGGAGAGTAGGCAGCCCCCACCCAAATCCCGGGGGCCACCCCGCCGACCATTCTACCGGTATGGGGTGACGCAGCCTTGCGAAAGCCCTGGTCAGCGGGGGGTGTGGATAACTTTCACCCGGTTGGGTCGGGCGAAGGTGACATTCGCTAGCTGATCGAGGTCAGGGCGGCTACGGCTTCTACCAGTGCGTCTATTTCCACCGACGTTGTGTAGTGGGCCAGTCCTACGCGGACCGCGCCGCCGACCTCGGCTACTCCCAGTGCGGCGAAGACGCCGCTTGGCACGTCGTCGGCGAAGGCACAGATGCCTCGGTCGGCCAGGTGGACTATGACGGTGGAGGCCTTGATGTCGGCGACGGTGAACGCCAGTGCGGGGATGCGTCGCATGGCGTCGCCGATCACCGTGACGTGTAGTAGGCCGCGTAGTTCGGAGATCAGTTTGCCCAGCATGCCTGCCTGGTAGGACTTCGCCGAGCCGATCGACGTCTGGATGCGCTCTCGGCGGCTGCCCGTCGCCGCGTCGTCGAGGCTGGCCAGGTAGTCGACCGACGCGACCAGGCCCGCCAGCAGTGGGTAGGCGTGTTGGCCCAGTTCCAGGCGACCGGGGCCCGTTTGGTTCGGTGACAGTGAGCAGGCTGGCAGGCGTTCGATCAACGCGGGATCCGCGAACGCCAGTGCGCCGACCGTCGGGCCGCCCCACGCCGTCGCGTTGACGGCGATCACGTCCGCGCCGATGGCCTTGATGTCCAGTGGCACGAACGGGGCCGCCGACGACGCGTCCACCACCACCAGTGCCCCGACTTCCCTTGCGAGGTTTGCGATCTTGGTCAGGTCCGGGCGGGTGCCGACCACGCCCGACGCGGCGGTGACGGCGACGGCCTTCGTGCGGTGGTTGATCAGACCCTCGAACTGCCACGCAGGCAGCTCGCAGGTCTCGATGTCGATCTCCGCCCACTTCGTCGTCGCGCCGGCGCGTTGGGCCACCCGGAGCCACGGGGCGATGTTCTGCGCGTGGTCCAGCCGGGAGACGACCACCTCGTCGCCGATCACCCAGCCCGCGCCGACGGACTCGGCCAGGCGCTGGAGCAGGACCGCCGGGTTGGGGCCCAGCACCACGCCGGCCGGGTCGCATCCCACGACGTCAGCGATGGCTCGGCGGGCCGCGTCGACGATGGCTCCGGCACGTTGGGACGCTGGGAAGACGCCACCCGGGCCGGACACGGGTGCGCGCAGCGCGGTCGAGACCGTCGTCGCGACCTGCTCGGGTACCTGCATGCCGGCGGGGGCGTCCAGGTGAATCCAGCCATCACCCAACGCGGGGAACCAACCCCGAATCGCAGCGACGTCGAACGCCATGGCACCACACCGTACGGACGGGTCCGGGGGCGTCGTTTGCGGGGTGTGGATGACGGCTACCCTCGAACCCGTGCAGATGGAACCTGACCAGGACAGCGAACAGCCACAACACATGGTGGTGATGGGCCCCGACGGGACGCCCGTCGGCGCGGCCTCCCTCCCGGACGGCGCTGCCGAGCAGGTCGGCGACATGGTGGAGCAGCCGGCCAAGGTCATGCGCATCGGCACGATGATCAAGCAGCTGCTCGAGGAGGTGCGGGCCGCGCCGCTGGACGAGGCGTCCCGCAATCGCCTGCGTGAGATCCACAAACGGTCGATCGCGGAGCTCGAGGACGGGTTGGCGCCGGAACTGCGTGAGGAACTGGAGCGGCTGTCGCTGCCGTTCACCGAGGGGAACACGCCTTCCGACGCTGAGCTGCGGATCGCGCAGGCCCAGCTGGTGGGGTGGCTCGAGGGGCTGTTCCACGGGATCCAGACGGCACTGTTCGCGCAGCAGATGGCTGCTCGGGTGCAGTTGGAGCAGATGCGTCGCGGGTTGCCGCCTGGTGCTGGTGGGGCTGGCGGTGCTGAAGGAGTTGAGGGGCACGGGCTTCGGGGGACCGGGCAGTACCTCTGAGCGCTTGCGGCTTCTACAACAGGGTTGGCTCGCCTTTTTCGAAGGCCAGTAGGTAGCGCTTGCGTGGGAGGCCACCGCCGTAGCCGGTGAGGCTGCCGCTGGCGCCGACTACCCGGTGGCACGGGATGATGATGCAGATCGGGTTCTTGCCGTTGGCCAGGCCTACTGCCCGGGACGCCGTCGGCCGGCCCAGGCGTTCCGCCAGTTCACCGTAGGTGGTGGTCTCCCCGTACGGGATTCGCTGGAGCTCCGTCCACACGCGACGCTGGAACTCCGTGCCCGCCATGGCCAGCGGGATGTCGAACTCCTTCAGGTCGCCGGCGAAGTAGGCGGTCAACTGCTCGATCGCGTCGGCCGACCGGGTGTCGTCGCGTCGGCCGAACGTCTCCTCGAGCGGGCGGTGGCGTTGTTCGTCCATGTACAGGCCACTGAGCACGCCGTCCGTCGCCACGAGGGTCAGAGGGCCCACCGGGGTGTCCATCACCGTGTGTGTCCGCATGGGTTTAGCGTGCCCTCTCTCGTGAGGTGCGGCTGGCCGTTTTCGGACATGACCGTGTGCGTGTCCGAAAACGGCCGGAACGCGTCCGGGACGGCTGGTGGAGTCTCGGCCATGAACTTTCGCGCACGTCATCAGTCTGGCGAACCACTTGTCCTGCCCAACGCATGGGACGCCATCAGCGCCCGGCTCATCGAGAAGGCCGGGGCCGAGTTCATCGCCACCACCAGTGCCGGGGTTGCCTGGGAGTCTCGGGGTGCCCGACGGCGACCGCCTGGATCCGGACGACGCCGTCGCGGCGGTCGCGCGGATCGTGCGCGTGGTCGATGTGCCCGTCACCGCGGACGTCGAGGGTGGGTACGGGGACGTCAGCCGCACGGTCCGGAAGGTTCGGGACGTCGGGGTCGTCGGCGTCAACATCGAGGACGGCGCTTCGGCGCGGCCCGATCGGATCGCGCAGGCTCGGGCGGTCGACGACGAGCTCTTCGTCAACGCGCGTATCGACACGTTCCTGCTCGGTGTGGGTGGCATCGGCGAGACTGTCAAGCGGGCTCGGCAGTACCTCGACGCCGGAGCGGACGGGATCTTCGTGCCCGGGGTGACCGACACCGACGTCATCGCGGAGTTGGCCGAGAGGGTTCCCGCGCCGCTCAACATCATGGCTGGGCCCGGCGCGCCGTCCGTTGCCGAGCTGGCCAAGGTCGGGGTGCGGCGGGTCAGCGTCGGTGCCTCGATCCCGATGGCCGCCTACTCGCTCGTGGTGGACGCGGCCGCCGAGATCCTCGGGTTCGGCACCTACGACCAGACCCGCGGCGGGCTGACGCACGGTGACCTGAACTCCGCCTTCGCCTACTGACCTCCCGACCGGCAGGAAACCAGCCGGTCGGTATCGACATACCGGCCGGTTGGTTCTTCCTCTGTGAGGCACACCACAGCCGCGGGTGAACCAGCGGTAGACGTCAATTCCAGCGGTGGTCGTCCGCACCGTGGAAATCTGATCTGTGCCGGGGCCCGGCTCCGACACAGCCCAATTTCACATGGGGATGACCATGACAATCTCGATCACCAACCGGCCCGCGCCGGCGTGGCTCCGAGAACTCGCCCACGGCCGCGCATCCTACGAGGAGTTACTTGGCTGGCCGGTCTCTGTGCAGGTGGGTAAGCGGGTACTCATCGTCGCGATCGGCCAGGTGCTCGACGCCGTGACCATGCCGGCGAGTCTCGGCGCGCGGGTACACGCTGAACTGGGCATCGCGATGCTGTCCGCTCCTGTCGTCACAGAGCCGGAAGGCAAGCGCTGGACCTTCCTCACCAAGCCGCTCGACCGGCTGCGACCGAACATCGCGGCCGATCTCTCTCACCTTCGGGTCGACGTCGCGCCACACGGTGCGCACATCGTCATCCCGACCGAACCGCAGACGACTTCCGGGCAGGAGTGGCGCTGGATCGATCCGCCGAGCCCGACCCGTACGCTGCCGCCTGCCTACGCGGTGATCGGCGTGACGCGCCGGCTCACTCAGGGACAGGAGTTGGCCGCGTAGATCAGTCTCCCCCGTGGGCCGAACCTGCCAGACTTCGGGCGGAACCAGAACGCCTGCCGGCGCATCTACGTTCCGAAGACAGGACCCGGCCCCGGGGGGATTGACATGCCTGACATCCAGTACTCGTTCGGCACCGGCGAAGGCGATCCGAACGTCCACCACTCGGAGGCGGACGTCGACGTGGACGGCGACGGCGTCGTCGACGGCGTCGCGCTGGACTTCGACGGCGACGGCCGGGTCGACGACGTCATGTGGGACTCCGACGGCGACGGTGTCGCGGACACGGCGTTGCTCGACGAGAACGACGACGGCGTCGCGGAGGACGCCTACAGCGATCCGACCGGTGCGGGCACGTGGAACGCGCACGGCCAGGGCGGCGGACACGCCCAGAACGCGCCGGAGCCGTCGCCAGGTCCGACCGATCCGAAGCCCGAGGGCGGCGACGACACGGACAACGGCTATGAGCCGTACGGCACGGGCGCCGGTGACGACCACGGTGGCGGCGAGGTGCCGGCCGATCTGCCCGATGACGGCGCCGACCACGACGACAACAGCACGCCGGAGTTGCCGGACACGGGGGGCGACGACTCGGACTCCGACGACGCCGGCTCGGACGACGCCGGCTCGGACTACGAGCCTCGGGACGACGAGGACGGCGACACCACGCCGTTGTTCGACGGGCTGGAAGACGCTCCGGACGTCGACCGCGAGGCGGTCAGCGGGTGGTACGACGACATGATGAACTAGGTGTTCTGAAGCCCTGTTCTCCGGCCGCCAGGCCGGGGAACAGGGCTTTTGCTTGTTTGGGAGGCCCTGACGCGCGCTTCCCCGAAGCGAGCGAGGCATGTGTCGCGGCATAGGCGCCGCTTGTGACTGTCTTCCACGGCCTGACCTGCGAAAACAATTTTCGCCGAATCAGCACCAGAATGGAGAGTAGGCAGCCCCCACCCAAATCCCGGGGGCCACCCCGCCGACCATTCTACCGGTAGAGGGTGACGCAGCCTTGCGAAAGCCCTGGTCAGCGGGGGGTGTGGATAACTTTCACCCGGTTGGGTCGGGCGAAAGTGACATTCGTGGCTCGCGGTGTGGAGGGACTGGGTTTTGGGTCACTCTGCGGGTGGGTGGTCGTCGTGTAGGCGGATGCGTAGGGGGAGAACGAACCACAGGGCGGCGAACAGGGCCGCGAACAGTGTCGTGATCACGATCGCTACGGCTGGGCCGGCTACCACCTCGAAGAGCAGGAACACCGTCGCCGTCATCGAGACCGCCAGGAACGCCAGGCCTGCCACCGTCAGACTGTTCGCCGCTCGGAGGATCTGGGGGCGTTGACCGTGGCGGAACAGCAGGCGGTGCCAGGCTGCCGGTGCGGTCAGGCACGCCACCGCCGCCGTTGCGAACACCACCGCCACCAGGTGCACGACCTGTTCCAGGCCCGACGCTCGGGCGTAGTGCTCGGTGAACGCCACCGCCAGCAGGAAGCCGAACAGGAACTGCACGCCGCCCTGTGCCACGCGTAGTTCCTGCAGCAGCTCGCTCACGTTGCGGGTCAGCTGCTCGTCTCGGGTCTCGGTGGCCGCCATGGCTGAGTTCTACCTTGGGCCGGGGCGAAAACGCCAGGTCGCGTCAGCTCACCCGGTCGCCGGGGATCGGGTAGAGGTAGTCCCTGCCGTCCACCACGCAGTACGCCACCAGCGGGCGGTCGGGGCCCTTCGGCCTGGTGACCGCGGTGAAGACGTGGATGCCGGGGAACGGGTCGGCGATCGCGTCGATCGTGTGGGTGTTCGGGTCCCAGGTGTGGGGGTGCCAGCCGTGTGGCTCCAGTGACGAGTACATCCACGACTCGTATCGGAGCGTGCCCAGTGGGAAGCGGTCCGCCTGTGCCGCGAGGGTTTCGCGGGTCGACGGGTCGATCGGGCCGCTGTCGGAGAACGCCATCACGGCATAGCCGGTGCCATCGTGGGTCGCGAAGCGGAGCTCGACGGTCTCGTAGACACCCTTGCGCTGTGCGGAGATCCAGATCGCGTGGGCCTGCTTCGCCTTGCCCTCGCTGAACATCCCCCTCATCACCGCCGCGAATCCCGACTCCGTGTCGAGACTCGCCGCGAGTGCGGCAGTGTCCACCTGTCCTCCATGGCGGTCGGCCCGAGCTGCTCCCTTCCAGCGCGTTTGCACTGTACAGACCATCTGGTGTTCAGCGCAGGACGAAACGTGAAATCTGTTCGCGGTGGCAGGCCAGTAGCGAGGACAACGTGACGGCGCCTGGCATCATGAGCACGGCGACATCCGGTTTCGTCGGGGAGGTCCTGGTTGCCCGACGTCACCGACGACCACTTTCCCCGCCAGCCCGAGCTGAGTGGCAAGCTCGCGCGGTTCCGGCTCGTCCGGAAGCTGGCGGAGACGAACACGAGCGTCGTCTACCTCGCCGAGGAGACCGACCTCGGCAACCGTTCGGTGGCGATCAAGGTGATCGTGCCGGCGCTGGCACGTGACGAGATCCTGCGTGCCGCCAGCCTCGACCACCACAACATCGTCCCCGTCCACTTCGCACAGACCGACGGCGAGCTGCTCTACCTCGTCATGCCCTACGTGGACGGTCCGAACCTGCGTGAACTGCTGACGAACGGCCCGCTCGACCTGTCCTGGACCGTCCACATGATCCGCGAGGTGGCCGCCGCACTGGACTTCGCGCACGCGGCCGGGGTCGTGCACCGGGACGTCAAGCCCAGCAACATCCTCGTCGACCGCCAGTCCGGCCGGGTGCTGCTGTGCGACTTCGGCATCGCGGCGCATGCGTTCACCGGGGCCGGTCGCGCCGGTGTCGGCACGCCCGGGTTCGTCGCGCCGGAGCTGATCCCCGGCGGGGGACGGGCGGGGGCGCCGATCGACCCGCGGGCGGACGTCTACTCGCTCGGCGCCGTGCTGTACCAGTGCCTCACCGGCCGTCCGCCGTACGCGCACTCCGACGTCAACGCGTTGCTGTGGGCGCAGGGCCACGAGAAACCGCGGCCGGTCACCGCGCTGCGGCCGGAGCTGCCTACGGCACTTGACGACGTCCTCGCCACCGCGCTCGCGAAGCGGCCGCGGGACCGGCACACGACCTGCCTGGAGCTGGCCGACGAGCTGAGGCTGGCGGTGTCCGGCCGCCCGGTACGCGACGTGCGGCGCACGCCCCGCCCAAAGGGGCGTTGAAAGCCGGACGCCGCGACGCCGTGCGAGCGGGGCGGACCGGCCATCAGGAACCTCGTCACCACTTGTCGGAGGTGACGATCGCCTTCAGCTGGTCGAGGGTCAGCGGCGGCTGCGGCGCGAGGATCTCACCGCCCGGCGAGTCGAGCACCGCACCGCTGGGGTCCTCCTGGTTGCTGACCTGGATGAGCACCGTCGTCCCGTCGGGTCGCTTGAGGCACGCCAGGTACGACGCCGCGCCGGGAGCCCGGTGCCCGGTCCCGGTCGCCAGCTGGGAACCGTCGGGCAGGGTGCTGATGTCACAGTCCGCCACGAAGGAAAGGTGGCACCACTCGCTCGGCTCCGGATCGCTGGGATGGATCGCCAGGAAGAAGCTCCCGGTGAAGCCCGCGGAGGTCAGAGTCCCGCCGATGACCGCGGTGGTGGGGTACGCGGGGTTCGTCGACGGGGTGTCGACCAATCCTGACCCCGGTGGCATGTCGACGGTCGAGGGCTGGGGACCCCCTGGCAACGTGTCCTTCATGGTCACCTCGAACGTCGCGGTGTCGCCGAGTACCGCCCTGAACCGGGCGATCAGCTCATCCGGCGTGGTGGGGATGCGTGCCGTGGACGGTGCGGTCGACGAGGTGGCCGGTGGGCCGGCGGCGTCCGTGCCGGAGTCGCGGGGTACCAGCCACACCGCACCCGCGACCAGGCCGGCCACCGCGACGACAGTGGTCGCGACGGGTATCAGCCGCACGGCCCGGCGTGGCCGCGTGACCGGGGCCGTGGCCACGGCCGTGGCGTCGGCGCGCCGCTCCAACTCGGCGAAGGCGTCGTGGAGGTTGCGTAGGTCGCTCATGGGGTCTCCTGGAAGTTGGGGGCCGTGACGGTGAGGTCGATGCGCAGAGCGGCGAGCGCCCGATGGATCTGGCTGCGTACGGTCGTTTCCCGGCACCCCAGCTGTGTGGCGATGTCCATGTCGGACAGGCCCGCGTAGTAGCGCAGGACCACGGCCGCGCGCTGCTTCCTGGGCAGGCCGGCGAGGCGGCGGATCATCGCGTCCCGCTCGGCCCGCTCGTCCGCGCCGTCGGAGATCACCATCGGCTCGACCTCGGCGCGTGGGGACGTGCGGGTCAGCCTTCTGCGCCAGTACAGGTACTCGTTGACGACCATCCGCCGCACATAGGCGTTCGGCTCGGCCATCCCCGATATCCGGTTCCACCGCTCGAACGCCCGGCCGAGCACGTCGCTCACCAGGTCCTCGGCCAGCCACGTCTGGCAGGTCAGGACCGTGGCGAACCGCATCAGCGCGGGACGCTGCCTGGCCACGTACTCGGCGAACTCCATCGGCCACTCCCGATCATCGACTCGACCTCGATTTCGCATCCCTAATGAGGAAGTGACCCGTTTTGTTGCATTCGGTCCCCGGCTGCCGGACCAGGCGCGAGTCCGGTGGCGGTCAGGTTGGGTCGCCGGTCCCCGGGCGCATCTCGAAGGCCATCAGGAACGCGCCGATCGGTTGGGTGCCCGGGGTGTGTGGTGGCGCGGAGTGCTCGTGCAGCTCGTACATCAGGACTGCCAAACGTTTGCGATACTCCGTCCACACCTCCGGGGTGACCCACAGCTCGGCGTCCGTGACGACCGAGGCCGACTCGGGCACGCGGGTGGTCAGCCGCTGGCGCAGGTTCTTGACGAAGGCCTCGGTGAGCAGCGGCGACGCGTCGGCCCGGTCGGAGAGCGGGCTGCCCTTGACGGTCCGGTAGAGGCGTTCCCGGCCGCCGCGGTTGGCGCGCACCTCGGCGAGCTCGACCAGGCCGGCGCGGTCGAGGGTGCGGAGATGCTGGCTGGCCAGGCCGTGCGAGATGCCCAGCTCCGTGGACAGGTTCGCCGCGGACAGCGGTCCGGCCCACATCAACGACAGCATCCGCAGCCGGGTCGGATGGCTGAGTGCACGCAGGACGGGATCCGTCATGCGCCCAGTATCCAACCCCCTAGTAAATGCTAGGGTGTCCTCGTGGATTTTCGCCGGTTGTGGTTGGCGGATGCCGTCAGCCAACTGGGGAACCGGATGACGTTCCTCGTCGCGCCGCTGGTCGCCGTCCTCTACCTGCACGCGTCGACGTTCCAGGTGGCGCTGGTCCGGACGTGTGACTCGCTGGGGTGGCTGCTGTTCGGGTTGCTGGCCGGTGCGTGGGTGGACCGCCTACGGTGCCGGCCGGTCATGCTGGTCACCGACTTCGGGCGGGCCGCGCTGATGCTGTCGGTGCCCGCGGCCGCGCTGTTCGGCGGGCTGACGCTCGCGCAGCTGTACGTGGTGATGCTCCTGGTCGGCGTGCTGTCGGTGTTCTTCGAGGTGGCGCACCACTCGTACCTGCCGCGGCTGCTGCCACCCGGGGAGCTGGTCGACGCGAACGCGAAGCTGGCGGCCAACGCGTCCGTGGCGGCACTCGCGGGTGCCAGTGCCGGCGGTTACCTGGTCCAGCTCCTGACGGCGCCGTTCGTGTTCGTGGTCGACGCGCTGTCGTTCGTGTGGTCGGGGCTGTGGGTGCGGGCCATCCGGCACCGCGAGCCGCCGGTCGAACGGGCGCCCGACCGGCATCTGGGCCGCGAGATCGGCGCCGGCGTGCGGTACGTGTGGCGGCAGCCGCTGCTGCGCCCGATCGCGCTGAGGACGGCGACGACCGTGCTGGGCCAGTCCATGGGGATCTCCGTGAGCACGGTGTTCCTGGTGCGTGAGGTCGGCCTCTCGGCTGGAATGATCGGGCTGCTCGGCACGATCGGGCTGCTCGGGGCGCTGCTGGCGTCGGGGGTGACGCGGCGGGTGGTCGCGCTTCTCGGGCAGGCGCGGGCGCTGATGGTCGGCGTGCTCCTGCTGGGGCCTGCGTTCGTGGTGCAGGCGTTCACCACGGCCGGGTGGGGGCTGGCGTGGTGGGTGGTCGGCACGTTCGTGGCGAGTTTCTGCATCATCCTGACGAACGTGGTGCAGGTGACGATCCGGCAGACCGTGTGCCCGGCGCCGCTGCAGGGTCGCGTCAGCGCGATCATGGACCTGACCGTGGGCGGCGTGATGCCGGTGGGCAGCCTGGTGGGCGGCGTGCTGGGGACGCTCATGGGTACGCGGACGACGCTGCTGGTGTCCGGGGCGGTCGCGTGCCTGTCCGTGATCTGGCTGCTGGCCTCGCCGTTGGCGCGTCGGAGCGAGATTGTCGGTGCGCGCGGCTAGCTTGGCCACCATGCAGAACGCCATGCTCGCCGGCGCGGACCTCATCGGGCTCGAGGAAGCGGCGGGCCCCACGTCGTACGCGCGGGGCCTGGCCTACGCACGCAAGGGCGCCGTGCTCTCGATGCGGTGGGACGAGTCGGCGTGCGCGGTACGTGGCCGCGTGAAGGGCTCCTACGACGAGGTCTACACGACCACGGCGTACTTCGCTTCGGGGTTCGGGCAGGCGCTCGGGTTCGCGGAGGGCGAGTGCGACTGCCCGGTGGCGATGGACTGCAAGCACGTCGTGGCGCTCGTGCTGACCGCGGCGGGGCTCGCCGGCCCCAAACCGCGGCGGCCCAAGCCGACGCCCGTGACCTGGCAGCAGTCGCTGGACGCGTTGCTCGCGCCGCCGCGGGTGAGCGGGGCGACGCCGCTGGCGATCGAGGTGTCGCTGGTGGACGGGCCGCGGGCCTACGCGAAGGTCGTGCGGCCGGGGCGTGCCGGGTGGATCGGCGGCGGGGTGAGCTGGACGCGGCTGGAGGGTGACTACGTCCCGGACCACGTGCGGTTGCTGACGGAGCTGCACGCGCTGTCCGGCTCTCCCGACGGGCTGGTCGTGGACCTGTCGTCGTTCGCGAGCGCGCGGCTGTGGCCGATGCTGGACGAGGCCGACGCGATGGGGCTGCGGGTGGTCCACGCCCGCAAGCGGCTCGGCGACCTGTCGCGGCACGACTCCGCTCGGCTGCTCCTCGACGCCACCCGCGGCGGGGCGAACCTGGTGCTCGGGCCGGCGCTGCGGATCGACGGCGTGGCGGACCCGGTGGTGGTGTCGTTCGTCGGCGACCACGGTGTGGTGCACGTCGACCGCGCGGAGCTGACCGCCGACCCCCAGGCATGGCGGCTGGGGCTGGCCCGGCTGGCCGAGGCCGTGCCCGCGCAGCTGCGGCAGCTCACGCTGCGGGGCCACCGACTCGAGATTCCCCTTACGGAACAACGGAAGTTCGCGACCGAGTACTACCCGCGGCTGCGGCGGCTCGCGCCCGTGGTCTCCTCCGACGACTCGTTCACGCCGGTGGCGATCTCCCCACCCGTCCTGGTGCTGCATGCCGACTACGGCGACGGGCACCGGTTGGCGCTGCGGTGGGAGTGGCGGTACGAGGTCGACGGCAGACCCGCCTACGCGTCGTTGTCCGGTCAGGTCGCCGCGTACCGCGACCCGGCCGCCGAGCGGGCGCTGCTCGACGGGCTCGACGACGTGCCGCTCGAGCGCTTCGGGCTCCGGTCGGGCGAGACGCTGTGGCCCGGTGAGGTGCGCGGCATCGACACGATGCTGTTCACCACCGAGGTGTTGCCGCTGCTGCTGGACCGCCCCGGCGTGGACGTGTCGGTCGACGGCGAGACGGCCGACTACCGCGAGGTCGGCGACTCGCTGACGATCGGCGTGTCGACCTCGGCGGTGCCGGGCGACAACGACTGGTTCGACCTGGGGATCACGATCCGCGCCGAGGGGCGGGAGGTGCCGTTCCTCGACGTGTTCGTGGCGCTGGCCAGGGAGCAGTCGCACCTGCTGCTGCGGGACGGCGCGTACTTCTCTCTGGAGAAGCCGGAGCTGCAGGCGTTGCGGCGGCTGATCGACGAGGCGCGGTCGCTGCACGACTTCTCCGACGGGACGCTGAAGATCAGCCGGTACCAGGCCGGGTTGTGGGACGAGCTGGCCGCGCTCGGGGTGGTGGAGAAGCAGGCGGCGGCGTGGGACCAGCAGGTGAACGGGCTGCTGTCGCTGTCGTCGGTGGCGTCGTACGAGGTGCCCCCGCTCGAGGCCACGTTGCGTCCGTACCAGGTGGACGGTTTCCAGTGGCTGGCGTTCCTGTGGGAGCACCAGCTGGGCGGCATCCTGGCCGACGACATGGGGCTGGGGAAGACGCTGCAGTCGCTCGCGTTGATCCGCCACGCCGCGGCGGACCGGCCGTTCCTGATCGTGGCGCCGACGAGCGTGGTGTCCAACTGGGTCGCGGAGGCCGGGCGGTTCACGCCAGGTCTGCGGGTGGCGTCGATGGCCCGCCGCGGCGCGGAGCTGCCCGGCGACGTGGACGTCGTGGTGACGTCGTACACGTTGCTGCGCCTGGACGTCGAGGCGTACGCGGCGGCCTCGTGGGCCGGGCTGATCATGGACGAGGCGCAGTACACGAAGAACCACCAGTCGAAGGTGTACCAGTGCCTGCGGCGGGTGCCGGCGCCGGTGAAGCTGGCGATCACGGGCACGCCGATGGAGAACAACGTGATGGAGCTGTGGTCGCTGCTGTCGATCACCGCGCCCGGGTTGTTCCCGAGCCCGACCCGGTTCCGCGACTACTACGCACGCCCGATCGAGCGGGACGGCGACACCCAGCTGCTCGCGCAGTTGCGGCGGCGGGTGCGGCCGCTGATGAAGCGGCGCACGAAGGAGCAGGTGGCGGCGGACCTGCCGGCGAAGCTGGAGCAGGTGCTGGAGGTGGAGCTGCACCCGAAGCACCGGAAGCTGTACCAGACGGTGCTGCAGCGGGAGCGGCAGAAGGTGCTGGGGCTGCTGGAGGACATGGACCGGAACCGGTTCACGATCCTGCGGTCGCTGACGTCGCTGCGGCAGCTGAGCCTGCACGCCGGCCTGGTGGATCCCGAGCACGCCGAGATGCCGTCCGCCAAGATCGACGCCCTCGCCGAGCAGCTGGCCGACGTCGTCGCGGGAGGTCACCGGGCGCTGGTGTTCAGCCAGTTCACGAGCTTCCTCACGATGGTCCGGTCCCGGCTGGCGGCCGAGGGCATCGAGTACTGCTACCTGGACGGCCGGACCCGCGACCGGGCCGAGGTGATCGACCGCTTCAAGGGCGGCGGGGCGCCGGTGTTCCTGATCAGCCTGAAGGCGGGCGGCTTCGGCCTGAACCTGACGGAGGCGGACTACTGCTTCCTGCTGGACCCGTGGTGGAACCCGGCGACCGAGGCCCAGGCGGTGGACCGAACCCACCGAATCGGACAAACCCGCAACGTGATGGTCTACCGCCTCATCGCGAAGGACACGATCGAGGAGAAGGTGACGGCCCTCCAGCGGCGGAAGGCGGAACTGTTCACCAACGTCATGGACGACGGCGACACGTTCAGCCCCAGCCTGACCGCCGAGGACGTCAGGGGGCTGTTCGAGCCCGGCTGACGCCCGGGTCACAATGGAGGGCATGGCGGCAGTCGCGAAGGCACTGCGGATCGGGCCCTACCAGGTCGATCCGCCGGTCGTGCTCGCCCCGATGGCCGGGATCACGAACGTCGCGTTCCGGCGGCTGTGCCGGGAGTACGGCGCCGGGCTGTACGTGTGCGAGATGATCACCGCGCGGGCGCTCGTCATCCGGGATGCCAAGACCAGGCACATGATGACCTTCGACCCGAGCGAGCACCCCAGGTCGGTGCAGCTCTACGGCGTCGACCCGGCCACCATGCGGGAGGCCGTGAAGATCATCGTCGGCGAGGGCCTCGCGGACCACATCGACACGAACTGGGGCTGCCCGGTCGTCAAGGTCACCAGGAAGGGCGGCGGGGCCGCGCTGCCGTACAAGCGCAGGCTGTTCGCCAACATCATCCGCGCGACGGTCGAGGCCGCCGGCGACCTCCCGGTGACCGCGAAGTTCCGCATCGGCATCGACGACGAGCACCACACGTACCTGGACGCCGGGCGGATCGCGGAGGCCGAGGGTGCCGTCGGGGTGGCGCTGCACGCACGGACCGCGGCGCAGCGGTACTCCGGGCAGGCCGACTGGACCCACATCGCGCGGCTGAAGGAGGCCGTCACGACCATCCCCGTGCTGGGCAACGGCGACATCTTCACGGCGGCCGACGCGCTGGCGATGGTGGAGAAGACCGGCTGCGACGGCGTGGTCGTGGGCCGCGGCTGCCTGGGTCGCCCGTGGCTGTTCGGCGAGCTGCAGGCCGCGTTCCGCGGCGAGCCGGTCCCCGCCGGGCCGTCGCTGGGTGAGGTGGCACGGGTGCTCCGCAGGCACGCGGAGCTCCTCGTCGAGCACGACGGCGAGGAAAAGGGAATCCGTGACCTGCGCAAACACATGGCGTGGTACTTCATGGGCTTCCCGGTCGGCGCGGAGCTGCGGCGCAGGTTCTCGATGGTGTCGTCGCTGGCGGAGCTGGACTCGTACCTGCCCGAGCTCGACCACGAGGCCCCGTTCCCGCCGGCCGGCGAGGGCCCGCGGGGCAGGCAGGGCTCGTCGGGGAAGGTGACGCTGCCGTACGGGTGGCTGGACGACCCGGACGACCCGGCGGTGCCGGCGGGGGCCGACATGATGCACTCGGGCGGCTGATCACTTCCGGTCACTTCCGGCAGGTCGCGCCTCTCAACGGCTGGGGTTCGCTCTCGTAGACCTCGTCGCCGTCGGTGGCCTGGACGAGGAAGCAGTACTTGCGGCCCGGCTCGACGTCGACGGTCATGGCGTGGTTGCGCTGGGCGAGGACGACGTGGGTCGACTCCCCTTCAGCGGCGACGACGACGGCGAAGTCGAGCTCGCGGGTGGCCTTCCAGGTGAGCTCGACCCGGTCGATGAGATCGGTGGGCTCGCCGAGCTCGACGGTGACCTGGTCGGCCGTGCCGCCGGCCTGCGGCACCCTGGGGGTGCTGGAGATCTCGTCCGGGTCGCCGCGGAGGAGGAGCAGGGGGACGAGGGCGAGCAGGGCGAGGACGAGGGCCGCACCGGCGAGCAGGTCGTAGCGGATGAGGCGGCGTTGGGGCTGTTCGGGTGGGGTGAGCGGGCCGGCGAGGACCGTCGCCCGCCGGGCGTTGCCGAAGTCGTCCCCGAAGTCGTCCCCGAAGTCGTCGCCTAGGTCATCGTCGAGGCCGTCGCCGGGGTGGGAGAACTCGGTGGTGACGGGTGGGTCGGGCCTTCCCGGCACGGGGGTGGGCGGCGGGGCCAGGGGGAGGAGGGGCGCGGCGGGGTGCGGCGCTTCGGGAGCCTGCGTCGGTGCGGGGGCCGCATCGGCCGCAGGCGGGGGCGGCGGCGGCGCGACAGGTGGGACGGCAGGGCGTGCAGCCGGAACCGGCGAGTCCCACAACGGCGATACCGACGCCGGAGTAGTGGCGCCTTCCGCGTGCGATGACGCCGACGACGGTCCAGATGGCGGACCCGCAGGGCGTGCAGCCGGAACCGGCGAGTCCCACAACGGCGATACCGACGCCGCAGTAGTGGCGCCTTCCGCGTGCGGTGGCGCCGGTCCCGGTGGGCCGGCCGGCTCGCCGGGCGAGGCCGGTGGCGGCGCTGTCGGTCGCGGTGGGTGGGGTCGCGTCGCGGGTGCCTCGATCGGCGCTGGGGTGGAGGCCGGTGGCGGGGTGGCTGGTGGAGGTGCCGCCGGCGCGCCGGCGGCCGCGGGTGGTTGCGCTGGGTGGCCGCCGGTCGAGGGTGGCGGTGAGGCCCATGCCGAGCTGCCCGATGGGAGTGGGGCGAAGTCGTCGAAGTCCGGTCGGGGGTCGGGGTGGGATGGGTGGACGGGTGGGGACGGGTGGTCGAAGTCGTCCCAGGCTTCTGGCTGGGGTGGGGTCGGTGGGTTGGGGAGTAGGGCGGTCAGGTGGTCCGCGACCTGGCCGGCGTCCTGGGGGCGGTGGTCGGGAGTCGTGGCCAGCAGCCTCGCGACCAGAGTGGACAGTCCCACCGGGACGTCCTGGCGGTTGATCGCCGGGACTGGTTCGCCCAGGATTCTCAGGACGCGTTCGCCTGGTTGTTCGCCAAGGCGGCCCGGGTGGGGGGAGCGGCCGGTCAGTGCGAAATGCAGGACCGCGCCGAGACCGTAGAGGTCCGTTCTCTCGTTCAGCGTGCCGGTCCGCAGGGTTTCCGGGGGAAGGTACTCGACCGCGTGCAACGGGTCCCGTGTGAACGCCTGCCGCAGCGTCACGCCGAAGTCGGCCACCACCGGCTCGTTGTTCGCCCGGAACAGGACGTTGTGCGGGGACACGCCGCCGTGCACGACCCCCACACCGTGTGCCGCCGCCAGTGCCACCGCCACTGCCCGGCCCAGGATCGCCGCGTCCGGGGCCGACAGCGGGCCCACCCGCTCCACCAACGCCGCCAGCGACTGTGTGCACAGCTCCATCCGCAGCGCCGACTCGCCCGACGGCATCTCCTCCACGCCGTCCACCATCAGGATCGACGAGACCCGCCGGACGGTCGACAGTCTGGCCTGTTCCTTCGTGAACGCCGACACCGTTCGCTTGTCGAAGCGTCTCGGGAACACCTTCACGGCCACGGGCACGCCTGCTCGACGGCCCGAGTACACCGTCGCCACCGGGCCGTCATCCATCCTGGTCAGGTCGTTCATCGTGCCGTGTCCAGGTAACCGCAGCTGTTCGCCAGCAGCGGCCTCAGGTCCGCCAGCAATGCCGGGGCCAGGTCGGCCGGGGCCTCGCCGGCCACCTTCGCGCGGATTTCGCAGGTGTGCCACAGCGTCGGCGCCAGCGCCGACCACTGCCACAGCTCGTAGGCACTCGCCCCGAGCCTCGCCGGTTCCGTGTCCGGTAGGCCCACCAGGTACGTGTCCGGGTTCTCCGTCGTGTTGCCTATCCCCACCGACAGCGGCTCCAGGCGGTATGACCTCGTGAAGGCGACCGGGTCGTCGGCCGTGGTCAGCAGGCCCACCGACAGGAGGCGTGCCGCGGCCGACTCCGCGTCAGGCAGTGACGCCTTCGCCGCCAGGGCGAGCACATCCTCCAGTGACCACTGTGGACTGTCCTGGTGGGACAGCACCCACACGCCGAACTCGTCCGCCGTCATCGTCTGGTGTGCCAGGCCCAACCGCACGTAGTGCAGGCCCTCCGGGTGCCGTTCGCCCATGTAGTGGCCGACGGGGAACACGGTCATCGCAGGCCCGCCATCCGCACGTCGAAACACGCGACCTTCGCCGCCAGCAGCTGCGGCACCGTCTCCAGCGCCCCGGCCAGCACCTGCGCGGGGTCCGTCTGCTCCGGGCTCGTCACCTCCGCCTGTGCCGCCACCGCCGCGGCCTCTCGGCACGCCGACCACAGGTCCGGGGACAGGTGCGCCCACTGCCACAGGTCGTACAGCGGCCCGGTCATCGCCACCATCGGTTGGTACAGCACGCCCGCCGAGAACAGCCACGGCTCCTCCGCCGTGTTCCCCAGGCCCAGTGCCAGCGGGATCAGCCGGTGGTTGGACGCGAACTCCACGGGGTCGGCCAACGGCGCCAGCAGGCGGCGGGACGCCAGCCACGCATCCGGTGCCGCGGCCAGCCACGCCTCGTACTGGGCCTCGGTCAACTCCTCGAGCTCGGCGCCCACCCGGACCTGGCGGACGGAACCGCCCACGCCGTCGTGGAAGACGCCGAGGTCGTGGCCGATCGGGACCAGGTCCACGCGCCGCACCTCCTGGCATGTCCGCTAGCTGCCGAGCCCGTTCCCCGGATCTGCCTGTCCGGTCATCGTAGGTGGGACCGCGAAAAGACATGGGACCGTCGGCAGGAAGCTGCAAACGACATGAACACCACTGGTCTCGTCCGGGTGACCGTCGCCGCGCCCGCGCGCCGGATCGACCTGGCGTTGCCCGAGCGTGCGCCCCTCGCCGAGCTTCTCCCCGGACTGCTCAAGCATGCCGGTGAGGACCTCGCGGACGCGGGCGCCCACAGCGGCGGCTGGGTGCTCCGCCGCGCGGACGGCGCCGCCCTCGACTCCGCGCGCACCCTCGCCGCCCAGCGGGTCCGGGACGGCGAGGTACTGCACCTCACCCACGCGCACACCGACTGGCCCGAGCTCGAGTACGACGACCTCGTCGACGCCATCGCCACCGGGTCCGCCCGCACCGGCGGCACCTGGGGCCCCCGACACACCCGTGCCACCGGCCTCACCATCGGCGCGCTGGCGGTGGTGTTCGCGCTCGCCGCCGTCGCCCGCTCGGGGCCGGGTTGGACGGGGCCCGCCTGGTGGTCGATCGGCGTCGCCACCGCGCTCCTCGCGGCCGCGCTCCTGCTCGCTCGGGCCGCCGGGGACAGCGGTGCGGCGGTCATGGCGGCGGCCGTCGCGCTGCCGTTCGCGTTCGCGGGTGGTGGGCTCGTGTTCGCGGGGAACCGGGACCTGTCCGAGCTCGGCGCGCCCCACCTTCTCGGCGCGGGGGCCGCGTTGCTGCTCGCCGCCATGGTGGCCCTGCTCGGCGTGGTGGACCGGGCCGCCGTTTTCGTCCTCGCCGCCACGGTCGGGGTGTTCGCGCTGGTCGGCGGCTGGCTCACCACGTTCGACTCGCTCGAGGGGTACGAGGCCGCCGCGCTGGTCGCCGGGGTCGGGCTCGCCTTCTCCCCCGTGCTCGCGCCGCTGTCGATCCGCCTGTCGCGGGTGCCGATGCCGGTGCTGCCGAAGTCCTCCGCCGACCTCCTCCGCGACGACCCGCAGCCGCCGCGCCGCGCCGTCTACGCCTCGGTGCTCCGCGCGGACAGCCTGCTCACCGGCATGGTCGGCGGGCTCGGCGTGGTCGTCGTGCCCTGCCAGGTCCTGCTGATCACCAGCGGCAGCGAGGCCGGGCTGATCCTCGTCATGATCCTGACCGTCGGGTTCCTGCTGCGGGCCCGGCTCCACCCGATCGTGCGGCAACGCGTGCCGCTCCTCGTGGCCGGGCTGTCCGGGGCCGCGTGCCTCGCGCTCGGCCCCCTCATGTCCGACCGGAACGACCTGCTCGCCATGGCCGGACCGGTGCTGCTGCTCGCCGGCGTCGCAGCCGCCCTGCTCGGCGTCCTGCACAGCACCCGCGAGGCAAGTCCCTACCTCGGCCGGTACGCGGAGATCCTCGAGGTGCTGCTGGTGCTCGCGATCGTGCCGGTGACCTGCTCGGTCCTCGGGCTGTACGGCTACGTGCGCGGGCTGGGCGGCTGACATGGCCGCCAAGAGAGACCAGCTCCACGCCTACCAGTTCCTGGTCCAGCGGGTCGTCTCCGCGCTGGTCACCAGGGAGACCGACCCCGAGCAGCCGCCGTTCCGCAGGCCGGTCCACGCCGCGTTCGGCGGCATCGCGGTCGCGGTCGTCGCGCTGGCCGCGGTCGGGGTGTACGGGATGCTCAACCCGGGCGGCAACCAGACCTGGGCGGACGGCAGGAAGGTGGTCGTCGAGAAGGAGACCGGCACCCGGTTCGTCTACCTGGACGGCCGCCTGCACCCGGTCGAGAACTACACGTCCGCCCTGCTGGCCCTGGACGACCATGCCGACACGGTGAGCGTGTCGAGGGACTCGCTGGCCGGGGTCCCCCGCGGCCCCCGCATCGGCATCCCCGACGCGCCGGACGCGCTGCCGGCCGCCGACGGTCTGCTCGCGGACCCCTGGACGCTCTGCTCGCAGCCGGCGCCCGACCTGACCGGGACGGTCGTACCCACGTCCGTGCTGATGGTCGGGCAGCTCGCGCGCGGCGGGCGCACGCTCGGCAACGAGGCCGTGCTCGTGGACGTGCCGGAGACCGGTGAGCGGTACCTGGTCCTGCGTGGCTACCGGCACCTGATCAGCAGGCCGGACCAGCTGGCCGTCGGGCTCGCGCTGCATGCGACCCCCGCGGTGCGGGTCAGCCCCGCGGTCGTCGAGTCGATCCCGGCGGGACGGCCGATCGCGCCGATTCCCGTGGCACAGATGGGACAGCCCGCGCAGGTGGTCGCGCCGGACGTCCGCGCCGGGCAGCTGTTCGCGGTGACGACGACGCGCGGTGTGCAGTTCTACCTGGCCGAGGTGGGGCAGCTGCGGCCGATCACCGAGCTGCAGTACGACATCCAGCGCGCGTACCGGGAGACGGCGAAGGCGTACCCGAACCAGGAGCCGAAGGCGCTGCCGATGGGGTTGATCGAGGCCAGCGGGGCACCGCAGCCGTCGGTCGCGCCGCCGAAACCGGGTGACCCGCCCTCGTTCCGGCCGGCGTTCGTGGAGGTCGACGACGGGGCACCGCTGTGCCTGACGTTCGCGCCGGGCGACGACGTGCCGCTCGTGACGCTGGCGCCCGCGTCGGCGCCGGTCGACCCGATGTCCGCGACGCCGAAGCGGACCGACAGGGGCGTCGTGCTCGCCGACCAGGTGCTCGTGCCGGCGGGGCGGGCGGCGGTCATCGAGGCGGTGCCGTCGGCCGACGCGCCGCGCGGGACGTTCCTCGTGGTGACCGACCAGGGCATCGCGTACCCGCTCGCATCGGCGGACGTCCTGAAGGTGCTGGGCTACGACGGCGTCAGGCCGGTGCGGATGCCGGCGGGGCTGGTGGCCCGGATCCCGCTGGGCTCGGGCCTGAGCCACGAGGCCGCCCTGCGGCGCTGAACGCCGTGCGGGTGCCCTCCGTCTCGAAGGGCACCCGCACGGCTCGTGTCAGTGCAGGCGGCGGACCGGGGGCGCGACGAGCTGCTCGTCGGCGGCCGGCTTCTGCTCCACCTGCCACAGGTCCTCGTCGATGAGCTGAACCGTGGTCGGCACGTCGGACTCCTGCGCCTGCCGGCGGCCCCGGCCGACGAACGCGTTCATGTCGGCCATGCCCGCCTTGCCGCTGAGCATGACCGGCAGTCCCGGCGTGACGACCTCCTTGCGCCGGTTGTGGTTGTTGCGGCCCGGGCGGGACACCGCACCGGAGCCGGGGGCGCCGCCGCCGGCACCCGTGCCGCCCATGCCCATCGGCGACATCGGCATGCCACCCATGCCGCCACCGGACCCGGAGCCGCCCGCGGTGGTCGCCGCACCGGCCGTCGTCGGCGCGGTGGGGGCCACGCCGCCCGGGCCGGTCGACGCCGGGGCCTGGTACGGGGTCGCGGCCGCCGGGATCTGGCCCGTGCCGCCACCGGCCGCGCCGATACCGCCACCTCCGGTGCCCGCCGAGCCGAGCCCGGGAATGCCGCCGCCACCACCGAGGCTCAGGCCCGGCACCCTGGCCCCGGCGAAGGGGCCACCACCGCCCCCGCGGCCGGGGATGCTCGTGATGGGGGTGGGCAGGGCACCCACGCCGGTACCGCCGCCACCTCCACCGATGCCGCCGCCCGGGCGTGCGCCGATGCCGCCCAGACCGCCGTTGAGGGACGGGATCGGCGACGCACCGCCGCCGGTGCCCAGGCCACCCGCACCGGTACCGGCGCCACCGCCGGCGCCGACCGGGCTCGTGACGCTCGGCGTCGGGGCAGTGCCGAGACCACCGCTCAGCGTGGGGTCCGGACCGCCGCCGGCCGCCGCGTCCGCGCCGGCCGGGAGATCCGCGCCACCGCCGTCGACGCCGAGCGGGCTGGTGAGGGACGGGTCGGGTCGGGTGAGGGCGTCCTGGCCGTCGGTACCCGTCGTCGGGGAGGCGAGGGGATCCGTCACCTCCCCGGGCGGGGGACCGCCGCCGGGCGACGCACTGACCGCCCCCGCCGGGGCACCGCCGCCCCCGCCGCCGCGGACCGACGGGCTCGGGCCACCGGACTCCGGGTCGCCGTCGATGCCCCGGTACTTCGGGCCAGAGCCTGCCTTCGTCACCGCGCCCCCGGCCTGCTCGTACAGGGCGGCGATCTGGTCCATCAGCCGGCCGCTCGGCTCCCGGTACGGGGCCTCCAGCTGGTCGGCCGAGTAGCCGAGGTTGATCGCCACGCCACCCTGGGTCGCCATGTACTGCTGGAACCGCGTCTGGTTCGTCTGCGCCAGGGAGAGCGCCTGCGGGACGAGCGCGTTGATCTGGTCGAGCATCGTGGCGGGGTTGGCGGACGAGATGTTCTGCGTCCACGTCCGGATCACGCTCTGGGTGTCACGGGCCTTCGCCACGAAGGTGTCGCCGCCGGGGTCCGTCCACGCAGTCTCGAGCTTGTCGGTCTCCCGACCGAGCTCCGCTTCGGCGTCGTCGAGATCGACGACCGCGTGTTTCCACATCTGGCTCTTGGCCTCGCGGAGGTTCTGGTTCTTGTCCTCCTGCTCCAGCATCGAGATCTGCTGGGCGAGCGGCATCGCGGTGTAGTTGGGCATCTAGTCCCCCGCGACGAACTGTTGGGTGAGCGTGCCGAAGTGCCGAATGCCGTCGGCGGCCAGCTCGTCCGTCTGCAGGTAGTCGCGCCCGTGAGTTTCCGCGCTGCTGGAGTACGAGTTGAACCCGATGGCCGTGGACTGCACGAAGGTCGCCAGCCGCCTGGACGCGGACTCGTCCTTCACGGCGTAGGCCTGGCCTTCCGGCATACCCGACGTGAGCTTCGCCGTGCCGTCGAACTTGTACAGTTCGACGCCGGGTCCGCGCAGGATGAACGTGCCCATCGCACCTGGTTCACCGGCGATCTCGTCCGGCACGCCGGACAGCTCGGGGTCCGTCTCGTCTGCCATCGGTTCCTCCTTGGTGGTCGACTTCATTCGGTCGGTGGCAGCCACGCGAGCTGCACCAGTTGCGGCTCGCCGCGACGGGTGACGAGCTTCGCCCGCCCGGGCGGCAGCTCCTCGGCCTTCTGCCCGCCGAGCAGCTGGCCCTCCGCCTTGTCGCCGGACATCAGCAGGCCGATCGCGCCGACGTCCCGCATGCGGGTGAGGAACTGTTCGAACAGGGCCCTTCCCGCGCCGCCCGACCGGCGCGTGACGACCACGTGCAGGCCGATGTCCCGGCCCTGCGCCAGGAACTCCGTGAGCGGCGCGAGCGGGTTAGACCCGGGCGTCGCGACCAGGTCGTAGTCGTCGACCAGGACGAACAGCTCCGGGCCGGTCCACCAGTCGCGATTGCGCAACTGCTCCGGTGTCACGTCCGGACCGGGCAGCCGGCCACGCACGCCCTGCGCGACGGCGTCGACCAGCCTGCTCGTCGCCGCGGGGTCGGTGCCGTAGCCGAGGAGGTAGTCCCGCGGGATCTCGCCGAGCAGGCTCCTGCGGTGGTCGACCAGCAGGATCCTGGCCTGGTCCGGGGTGTAGGTGTCGACGATCCTGCTGGCCAGCGCGCGGACGAAGGTCGTCTTGCCGGACTCGGCGTCGCCAAGTGCCAGCACGTGCGCGTCCGCGCCCAGGTTGAGCCGCACAGGACGCAGGTCCGTCTCGGCGATGCCGACGGACAGCTGGTGCGTCGCGGGGTCGTCGGGCGGCAGCGCGACGTAGGGCAGGAAGGGGGGCAGCATCCGGACCGCGGGCGCCGGTTCGCCCTGCCACGCGCCGCGGATCGCCGCGACGAGGCCGGCGACGCCGACGGCGAGGTCGTCGACGCGGCCGTCGATGCGTGGCAGCGCGGTCAGGATCTGGTGCTTGGTGGGGCCAAGGCCGCGGCCGGGTGCGTTCTCCGGCACCCGCAGCGCGCCCGTCCGGTCGATCATCGTGTCGATCGGGTCGCCCAGGCGCAGCTCGACCCGGCTGCCGAGCAGGTCCCGCACCTGCGGGCGCAGGTCGAACCAGCGGGCGACGGCCACGAGCAGGTGCACGCCGTACGCGAGGCCGCGCTGGGCGATGCTCGTGATGATCTCCTCCTGGTCCTCGAACTCCTTGCGCAGCGTCAGCCAGCCGTCGACGACCAGGAACACGTCGCCGTGCGGGTCGTCGACCCGGCCCGCGGCCCGCAGCGCCCGGTAGGTGGGCATGCCGTCGACGTCCAGCTCGGCGAAGCGGCGCTCCCGGTCGGCGAGGATCGTGGCCACCTCGGCGACCGTCCGCCGCACCGCGCCGGTGTTCTGCCGGCCGGCCACGCCGCCGACGTGCGGCAGGTCGCGCAGCGCGGCGAGTGAGCCACCGCCGAAGTCGAGGCAGTAGAACTGGATCTCGCGTGGCGTGTTGGTGAGCGCGAGGCTGGTGATCATCGACCGCAGCGCGGTGCTCTTGCCGGACTGCGGGCCGCCGCACACGACGCCGTGCCCGGCCGGGCCGGACAGGTCGAGCACGAGCGGGTCGCGGCGCTGGTCGAGCGGGCGGTCGACGACACCGAACACCGCGTGCAGGGCGCCGTTGTGCTCGGCCGGGCGCAGTCCCCGTGCGCTGTCCACGGTCAGCTCGCCGAGGACCTGGTCCAGGCTCGGCGGCACGTCCAGCGGCGGCAGCCACACCTGGTGCGCGGGTACGCCACGGCCCGCGATCCGGTCGACGAGGATGTCCAGCAGGCTCTCGCCGACCGCGTCGTCGTCCACGGTGTCCTTCGTGGACTCCGCAGTCTCCCCCTCGACCGCCGGCGCGACGTAGGTGGTCGAGTAGACGTTGAGCCCCAACGGTTCCGGTCCTGTGGGCGGGGCGCCGTGCGGCTGGTCCGCGCGGTGCACGCCGGACACGTACGCGGACCGGAACCGCGCCATCGGCTCGTCGCCGTAGCGCAGGAAGCCGTGGCCGGGGGCGCGGGGCAGGGAGAACGCGTCGGACACGCCCAGGACCGTGCGGGAGTCCATGTCGGAGAACGTGCGCAGGCCGACCCGGTACGAGAGGTGCGTGTCCAGGCCACGCAGCCTGCCTTCCTCGAGTCGTTGCGACGCGAGGAGAAGGTGCACGCCGAGCGACCGGCCGACGCGTCCTATCTGGACGAAGTTGTCGATGAAGTCCGGGCGGGCGGAGAGCAGCTCGGAGAACTCGTCGACGACCACGAACAGGGTCGGCACCTCGGGCAGCGGGGCGCCGGCCGCGCGTGCCTTCTCGTAGTCACGCAGGGAGGCGAAGTTGCCGGCCGCCCTCAGCAGCTCCTGGCGGCGGATCAGCTCGCCGTTGATGGCGTCGGCCATGCGGTCGACCAGCGGCAGCTCGTCGACCAGGTTGGTGATCACGGCGCTGGTGTGCGGGAGCCGGTCCAGGCGGGTGAACGTGGCGCCGCCCTTGAAGTCGATGAGCGCGAAGTTCAGCGAGCTCGGTGGGTGGGTGATGGCGAGCGCGAGGACGAGCGTGCGCAGCAGCTCCGACTTGCCGGAGCCGGTGGCCCCGATGAGCAGGCCGTGCGGGCCCATGCCGTCCTGCGCGGACTCCTTGAGGTCCAGCTCGATCGGGCTGCCGTCCGGGCGGATGCCGAACCGCACCCGCAGGCGGTCGCGGTTCGGGCGCGGCACCCACGTCTCCTGCGGGTCGAACGCGTACGGGTCGCCGAGGTCGAGCAGCTCCTCCAGGCCCAGTTCGGAGCTGAGCGGCTGCTCGCCGCGCGCGCCCTCGGTGAGGCGGAGCGGGGCGAGCTGGCGGGCCAGTGCCTCCGCGTTGGTCACGGACAGCGAGTCGGCGCGGCCGAGGTCGATCTCGCCGTCCGCGGTGGCGCTGGTGAGGGTGCCGTCGCTCGCCACGCGCAGCACGACCGCGGACCGGTCGGGGGCCCGTGGCGGCGGGGAGGTGAGGTCGACGACCGTGGCGCCCTCGACGCCGTTGCCGGCCGTGAGGTGGTCGGAGCCGGCGGTCTCGCCGCCGTCGAGCACGACCACGAGGTGCGGGCCGGCGACCCTGGTCGTGCCGTCCTCCGGGTCGAACCGCGGGCGCGCGCCGAGCAGGTCCTCCAGGACCGCCTCCAGCATGGTGATCGTGGGGGCCACCAGGCGGACCGGGCCGAGTGCGTCGGCGCGTTCGGGGTGCAGTGCGTGCGGGAGCCACTTGAGCCATTCCCACCCGCCGCGCCGTTCCGGGCTCACGCACACGGCGATGCGCAGGTCGTCCGGGGACTGGAGGGTCGCGAGCTGGCAGATCATGGCGCGCACCAGACCGTCCACGCGGTCGCCGCCGCGGAGGTAGACGCGGCTGAAACCGTTGACCGCCATGGCGAGCGGGAGGTCCGGCACGGACGAGTACGCGGTGATGAACCGGCGCAGGGCCAGTGCCGACAGGGGTTCCAGCTGCTCCATCGGTTTGGTGTCGGGCGCGATCAGCTCCGTGGCGAGGGTCTGCGCGCCGAGTCCGATGCGGGCGACGCCGAAGTCCGCGTCGCCGCGGCGGCGTTCCCACAGGCGGAAGCTGGCGGCGACCGACCACAGCGACGCCGGGTCGGGATGCAGGTACCAGAGGGCCTCGCGCTGCCGGCGTGCCGTGCGGCCGACCCGCACCCGGTGCTGGGCAAGGGAACGCAGGTACATCCTGCGCGCGTAGCCCATCTCCTTCTTGCTGGGCCCGCCGCCCTGGAGGAACGCTGCGCCGACCATCACGAGCATCGCGAGGCCGAACATGCCGAACACGACGAAGCGGATCGCTGTGAACGTGCCGCTCCCGCCGAAACCCGCGCTGAACAACAGGATCATCGCGCCCATCATGAGCACCATCGGCAGGACCATGAGCACCTGCTGCCACTGCCGGCCCGACGGCGGCGGGATCTCCGGCGGCGCGTCGAGCACCAGCTCACCCGCCGGCATCGGCGGCGCCGGCCGGCGCAACGGGCGGCGCACGATCACGGTCCCCAAGGCCGACCTCCGTTCCTCGGCCCCGATCCTGACCCGCCGTCCGGCCGTGTGTGGCCGCCGTGGCAGGAACGTGCCGGTCCCCCTCGCGCGGGTGGCGGGCGACCTAGCGTCGGGGCATGTCGCCGCGGACGCGGCGCTCGCACAGGTGCGTCTTGTGAGGGAGTGAAGCCATGGCCCTGGACAACATCCACGTCGAACAGTCAGCGATGACCACGGCGGTCAGCCGGTCGTCCGACGTCCACACCGCGATCATGGACTACGAGAAGCAGATGTCCGGGATCGCCGACATGGTCAAGTCGGTGTGGGGCGGCCGCGCGAAGGTCGCGTTCGACCAGAAGCACCAGGAGATCCGCGGGTACCTCGGGACCAACGCCCAGGACGCGGACAGCATCTCCCAGGGCACCAGCCAGGCGCTGAACATCAGCGTCGGCGCCGACGACGACGCCTACTCGATCATCAACGCCATCAACGGCCACTGAGGAGCGTGAGGACGTGAACCTTGACGACGCCGTTTCAGTCAAGTTCGAACACCTGCAGGACCTGAAGGAAGCCATCCAGAACGCCCAGAACAGCCTGTCGCAGAACCGCGGCGACTGGATGTCCTTCACCACCGGGACGATGAACCTCGGCTGGGCGGACGACGCCGGCGAGGCCAACCAGTTCCGCAACGCCGACTTCGACACCTACGGCCAGAAGAACGAGGAGTTCCTCGCCAACCTCATGCGCGCGGTGGACCAGGCGGAGCAGGAGCTGCGCGGCGCGGTGCAACGCGCCCGCTCCGCCATCGCCGGCTGACCGCCATGCCCTGAGGGGCACCCCGGCCCGGGGTGCCCCTCAGGGCTTTCTGCCGGCCGGGAGCAGGAAGACCTGGTCCGGGGTCTCGGTCCGGTCCGGGGTGTCGGGGAGCGGGTCGCGGCGGGTGGCGGCCCAGCGGCGGCGCCGGGCCCTCGGCAGTGCCGCGGCGAGGATCGCGGTGACCACGATGGCCACGACGACCAGTCCGGCGCACACCTTCGCGCCGGCGCCCATGTCCGACCACCACGTGGCCTCGCGGATCTTCTCCTGGTCCGGTGGCCGCGGTGACACGTCGGGCACCAGGAGCGGCCGGCGGCCGGACAGGTCCTCGGTCACCGCGCGGTACGGGTCGACGATGCCGGCGCCGTACTCGCGGCTGCTCCGGCCGCCGGGGGCGGGGTCCGCGGTCGCCATGAGCCGCTCGGCGACCTGCTCGGCGGTGAGCTCCGGGTGGGCGGACCGGACGAGCGCGGCAACCCCGGACACGAACGGCGCGGCGAAGCTCGTGCCGGCCCAGTAGTGGTGTCCCGCGACCCGCGACGCGCCGACCACGTCCTGACCCGGCGCCACCAGGTCCACATAGGACCCGACCTGCGAGTCCCGTGCGCGAACGCCGTCGATGCCGATGGAGCCCACGCCGAGCACCCCGCCGTAGGCGGCCGGGTACGACGGCACCGCACCCTGGTCGGCGCGGTTGCCGACCGCCGCGACCAGCAGCGCGTCCCTGGCCCGGGCGTAGGCGACGGCGTCGCGGATGTCCGGGAAGTCGCCGTACCCGGACAGGGAAAGGTTGATCACCTTGGCGCCACTGTCGGCCGCGTAGCGGATGCCCTCGGCGACGATGCCCGGGTTGATCGGAGTGGCGGTGCCGCCGTCGGTCAGCTCCCGGTCGGTGACCCGCACGGGCAGGATGGCGGCGTCCGGCGCCACACCGCGAAAGCCGATCCCGGCCGCGGGTGACGCGGCGATGATCGACGCGGCCGCGGTGCCGTGCGACACGCAGTCGAAGTCGCCCGGCAGGTCGCCGACGAGGAAGAAGTCCGCGCCGGGCAACACCTTCCCCCGCAGCTGCGGGTGGTCGGCGTCCACTCCGGAGTCGACGACCGCGACCGTGACGCCCACCCCGGTGCTGTGCGGCCAGGTGCGGTCGAGGTCGAGCAGCCGCTGCGCCCACGGCAGCTGGGTGATGACGTCCCGCCCCGGCTCCGGGTCGCCGCGGCAGGCGCCCGCGGGCGGCGCGGCGGCCGACGCCGTGGCCGGCAGCCCGAGCGCGCACGCGGCCGCCAGCGCCACGGCGAAAGCCCCTCTCATGACCGGTGATCCTCCGGCCGGCGGACGGACGCGACGCGGCCGTGGCCGGAACCGGTCACCGCCGCGGCCGGGCGATGCGCCGCGGTCATCCTGAGGTCCGGTACACGTGGGGAGGTCACGAAAGTGGAGAGATCGGCCACCGAGCTGACCGGGCGGCTCGCCGAGTACGCCCGCCTCGCCGACCAGGTGAAGGCGATCCGGGACGGCGTCGACGAGATCCGCGGCACCGGCTACTCCGGCGACGGCCTGGTCACCGCCGTCGCCGGCGGTCGTGGCGAGCTGCTGGAGCTGGACCTCGACCCGCGCGTCTACCGCGAGCCCAACGCCACCGAGCTGGCCGCGAAGATCGTCGCGGCCGTGCGCGAGGCCGCCGCCGAAGCCGAACGGGAGGCGACGAGGCTCGCCGCGAAGCTCCTTCCGCCGGAGCGGCACGAGGACATCGACCCGAGGTTCGACCCGGCCCTGCACCTGCTGGGCGAGATCTCGGCGATGGAGGGCCGGCAATGACCGACCCGGACGGCGAGCACTGGACCGCCATCGACCTGAACGGCACCGGCGTCAGCATGTACCCGGCGCCGACGTCGAAGAACATGGGCGACGTCGCCAACACCAACACCGACGCGCAGAACGGTTGGGGGACGGCGAAGGGCCAGATCGGGTCGCTGGAGGGCAAGCTCGGCCAGGGCCCGATGGGCGGCCCGTTCAGGGAGCAGTACAACCCGGCGGCGACCCAGCTCACCGGCGCCATCGACGCGATGACGGCGAGCCTCGGCAAGATCGCGCAGGCGGGCAGCGAGGCCGTGCCGATGTACGTCCAGGCGGACCTGGTGGCCGGCCAGCACTTCGAGTTCTGACGCCATGGCCGTACCGGAGCCCTCCGACAACGTCGGTCTCTGGGAGTCCGTCAAGCGGTACACCTTCGACCAGGTCTGGCCCCCCGACGACGAGGCCGACGCGTGGGCGCTGGCCCGGCAGTGGCAGGCCGTCGCCAAGCTGATGGACGACACCGCCACCGAGCTCGAGGCGCAGGCCAAGGTGTCGGAGACAGTGTGGGTGGACGACGCGGGCGCCCAGTTCGCCTACGCGCTGCGGAGCCTGCCGAAGAACTTCCGGCTGATCGCGCGGAGCATGAGCTCGCTGGCGGACGGCATCGACGACTACGGCGACTCACTCCGCGAGGCGCGGATCAACATCGTCATGGAGCTGGTCGCCAACATCGTCATCTTCGCCGCCCTGGCCTGGATGCCCGGCGGCGGATTCCTGGCCCAGGGCCTGGCACGCATCGTGGCCGGCCGCCTGACGTCGATGATCACCAGCCTGGCCGGCAGAGCGTTGTCCGGTGGGCTGCCCAGGGCCCTGGAGCTGGTCGCCCACACCGGCGTCGAGATGGGCAAGGAGGCCATCGACGAGGCCCTGATCAACGCCGCGACCCAGCTGACCAGCATGGCGATGGGGACCCGGGACAGCTTCGACTTCGCTCAGCTGGGCCAGAACACCCTCGCCGGCGCGTTGGGCGGGCCGCTGGGCGAGGTGGTCGGCAAGGCGGCCGCGCCCCTGTCCCGCGCCACCGGCGCCGGGTTGGACCAGATCCTGCCGTCACGCCTGGCCAGGAACCTCAACGCCGGCCTCACCTCGGCCGCGAACAACGCCGTGACGTCACCGACGGCCGGCTACCTCGCGCAGAACATCGACAACCCGTCGGCGTGGGTCGACCCCGATGGGTACGCGGAGTCGTTCAAGCAGAACGCCATCTCGTCGGCCCTGGTCGGAGCGCCGAGGTCGATGGTGGTGGACGGGGTGCAGCAGTGGCACCCGCACGGCCAGCAGACGGTCGACGACCTTGTGAACCGCTTCGCGGGGAACGCCGCGGGGGCCGCGCCGCCGGACACGTCCGGTCTCCGTGGGGGTGATCCGGCTGGGGGTGCTGGGAGTTCCGCGGGTGAAGGGGGAGGTGATGGCGGTCAAGGCGGTCAGGCTGGTGGCAATGCGGGGAGTGCGCAGGCGGGCGGCGGCCAGGCGGGGGGTGCGCAGGCGGGTGGAGAAGCCGGTGGCGCACAGGGAGGTGGTGCCCAGAGCGGAGGGCAGGCCGGAGGTGCGCAGGCAGATGGCGCGCAGACCGGCGGCGCACAAGCGGCGCAAGGTGGCGGCGCACAGGGGAATGGCGCCCAAAGTGGAGGGCAAGCCAGTGGCGCGCAGGCGGGGCAGGCCGGCGGCGGAGAGGCCAGCGGTGCGCAAACAGATGCGCAGACCGGAGAGCAGGCCGGCGGCGGTCAGGCGGGGCAAGCCAGCGGCGCACAAGCGGGGCAAGCCGGCGGCGGTCAGGCGGGTGGCGCGCAGGCCGGAGGGCATGCCACCGGCGCGCAGGGAACTGGTGGCGCGGAAGTAGATGGCACCCAGGCTGGTGGGGAGCAAGCGGCCGGTGCCCAGGCGAGTGGCGGCCACGCAGCCGGTGAAAGCGGCGCATCCCAAACCGACACGGGCGGCACGCACGCCAACGGCCAAACAGGCGGTGCCTCGACAGGCAGCGAGGCCGGTACACACTCCGACGTCGAGCAGACTGGCAGCCAGGGCAGTCAACCGAGCGGGGCAGAGGCAACCGGGCAGCCCGGCCACGCTCCTGTCGGCGAGGCGGGTGGCAGCCAGCACTCGGGCGCGTCACAGTCGCAGAACGTCGCGACCACCGGCGATCCGGGACAGTCCAACTCAGGCGTGGGCCAGACCACGGCTCCGATGGGTTCGGCCCCGACGCACGCGGCCGGCGCCGCCCCCACCCACACGACGTCATCGAGCAACGCCGGCACCCAGGGGGCCGGCACCACCGCCAACCAATCCACCGCCAACCAATCCGCCACCAACCAATCCGGCGCCACCCAGCAGGCCGGCACCAACTCGCAACCCAACGCCGGCCAGACCGGCAACACCGCCAACTCAGGCAACCAGCCTTCCGGCCCCGCCGCTCCCCGACCCGGCACCACCCAGCAGTCCGGCTCCGCTCAGACCGGCAACACGACCAACGCACACAACCCGGCCGGCAAGGCCGCTCCCGGCCCCACCGCTTCGCAGTCGGGCACCAACCAGCAGGGCACCTCCGGCCGGCAACCCGGCGCCAACCCGTCGGCTTCCACACCCGGCGCCGTGGCCGGTTCAGAGACCAGCAGCAACGAGTCCGGTAGCAACCCGTCCAACAGCAACACTCAACCGAGTGGCACGAAACCGGGCGGCAACTCCGTCATGCCCGGTGGTGCGGCCGCAGTATCGGCTGCGGCGGCGGCCACTCGGGCCGCTGCCTCCGCCAGTACCTCGCCAGATGGTGAGCAGGCTCGTCCCACCGCGAAGCCGGCGCATTCGAAGATCGGCGGGCCTCCGTCGGGCAACGGCACGAATGCTGGGCCTGAGGTCTCCGTCAACAAGATCAGGAAGGACATCCAGCGGGCCGAGCATCGTGGGCGAAACGCCGAGGTGGCCGCCAGGAACGCTCTGGACGCGGCGGCGGAGGCCAGGGCAGCGGTACTGAGGTCCCTCGCCGAGGGCACCGAGGCCGCCGCCAGAGCGGCGCTCGCCGCGGTCAAGAAGACGGCGGACAAGGCCGTCATGGCCGAGAACAAGGCCTACGTGGCGGAGGTCGCGGCCGCCAACGCGAAGGAGTCGGCCGAGCGGGCCGCCGGCCAACGCGGGGGCCGAGTGTCCGAAATGGACATCGCCCGGGCGCGGGAGGCGGCCGCGAAGGCGAGGGAGTCCGCCGAGAAGGCGTTGGACGCGGCCATCGAGGCGTGGCAGGCGGCCACCCCCGACGGCAAACCGCCGCCGGCCAGGGGTGATCACCCGGTGGGCGGGGACCCCGGCCGGCAGCCCGATGATCCGGCGATCCCCGTCCAGCCGGAGGTGCACACGCTGGGCACCTACGGCGCCGACCGGCTGACCGTGGTGGACGGCGTGATCACGGAGATCGACAAGCAGCCCGTCGCGAAGGTGTTGCGGGCGTTGGCCCGACAACGCGCGGAGCTGTACTTCCGGGCGAAACTCGCGATGAACCCGACCGGCCGGGCCACCGGTGACGTGGTCGCGGTGGTGCTGAACGTCCGGACCGGCCAGGTCTTCGAGTCGACGAACGGGCAGACCAGAACCGAGATCACCCCCGGCGAGCACGTCCACGAGAAGCTGCGGGCCCGCGAGGCGCAACTACGCCGACCGGACCACTATCCACAGTGGAACGATGACGGCACGCCGGCACCGGGACCTCGACAGGACCTGCCGGGCCTGCCCAACGAGCCGCTGTACCGGCACGCGGAGGTCCGTGCCGCCAACGAACACCTGCACGCCCACGATGACGCCGAGCTGGCCGACCTGCTGGCGGACGTCTGGTTCACCCAGGCCGACGGGCCCGTGCTTGCCCCGTTCTGCGCGAACTGCTCCGGCGTCCTGGAGGACGTCGGAAGCGTCTCGGGTCGCCGCGTGTACACAGAGGACGGTGGCGCCCCACGGATCGACACCCTCCCACCCGCACTCCCCGGCGACCCGCCGACGAGTCCCCCGAACCCCGCCGCCACACCGGTCAACCCCCGAACCCCGCCCGCCACTCCCACAAACCCCGCCAATGCCACACCGCCGACCGCCACCAACCAGGCCACCACCAACCCGACGGCCACCAACCAGCACGCCACCAACCCGAACGCCACCAACCAGCACGCCACCAACCCGAACGCCACCAACCAGCACGCCACCAACCCGAACGCCGCCAACCACACCGCTGCCAACCCGACGCACTCCGCCGCACCCACGAACCCGTCCGTCACCGGCGGCACACGCACTTCCACCACCCCAACAACGCCGCGAACCGGGACCACGAACCCCAGCCCAGCGAACAACAACACCACCCCGACCATCCCCACAACGCCCCGTGCCTCGACGCCGTCCGGCCGCACCGCCACCGCGGTCACGAACCCCAACCTGACGGCGCCCACCACACGCACCCCCAACACCGGCCCCGCGAACCCCCCGGCTCCCGGGCCGAACACGTCCACGCCCGGGCCGCGGCAGCGGGTCCACAGTGTCCGGTCGGTTCCGGGGTCCGCGTTCGCGGTCAGGGAGAACGCCGGGCCCAACCACATCGAGGTGGCCACGTGGGCGCACCGGGCCATGGACGTCATCGCGGAGGACGCTGGAGTCCGGGCTGTCCGCCAGATTTCCTGGTCGACGTTCGAGGTCACCCGCATGGACGGCTCGACGTTCGTGGCCCTCGTCGTCAGTGCCGAGACCAACGGCGGGAACCTCGCCGAGATCCGGGTCGCCGACCCCGACGGGCGGGTCGAGATCCGCGTCTCCTCCCGGCTCGACCCCGGCAACGTCGAGCGGACCGTCGCCGACGCCGTCGCCCAGGCCAGTGCCGTGCTCAACGGCGTGCACACCACCACCGACGTCCTCGACGCCAACACGACCCCCGCCGCCGGCGCCGAGCTCTCCGCCGCCGACCGGGGGCGGCAGGCCGAGGTCCGCAACCTCGACCGGGCCGCGCGGCGGACTCCCCGCTACCGGCTCGTTCGGCGGCGGCGCATCGCCAACGAGATGCGCGCGCTCGTCGACCACCTCGGGCTGCATCCCGATGATCCCGGTGCGCCGCGGCGCCGTGCGCTCTCCGATGTCGGGCACATCGTCGATCGGCACGTCAAACCCGGGGACAGACACACCTCGACGCCACCCGGTCCCGCACCGCCGCCTCCGCCCACCGTCACCGGTACGCCGGGGCCCCGCGGCCGGGTCGACAGTGTTCGTGCTCTCCCGCACTCCCGGTTCGCCGCCGATCCGCAGGCGCGGGCCAGGTGGGCGGAGGTTCAGGACCGTGCCCGGCAGGCCGTGCGCCGGGTCGCCGGGGACGCCGGGATCGCCGGCGTGACCCAGCGGCTCGGGCGACCGTTCGAGATCACCCGTACGGACGGGTCGCGCTTCACCGCCACCGTGCACACCTACGAGACCAGCGACGGCAGTCCCGCCGAGCTCCGGTTGAACGCCGCCGCCAACCATGTCGACATCCGGGTCTCTCCGCGGGTCCGGCTCGACATCGTCGAGCGGACCATCGCCAACGCCGTCGCGCAGGCCAGTGCCGCCCTCGCCGGCGCACAGACGAACACCAACCTGCTCGACGGCGCCACGCACCCGGGTAACGCCACCGAGCTGTCCGCCGAGGACCACGGGCGCCAGGCCGAGGTTCGGCATCTCGACCGCACCAGGCAGGAGACCGCGCGGCTTCGTGTCGTCCGCCGGCGGCGCATCGCCGCCGAGATGAAGGCGCTCGTCGAGCATCTCGGCCTGCATCCGGATGATCAGCTCGCCGGCGAGCGGCGGGCCCTGTCCGACGTCAACGACACCGTCGACCAGCACGTCAGGGCCGGTGGGCGGCGGCCGGCCTGGGTTCTGCCGCCCGACGGTTATCCCCGGTGGAGCGCCTTCCTCGTCAACCTGACGGCCGACGTGGTGCCGGGGTTCGCCGCGGGCGCCGCCATCGCCTGGCTCGCCGATGCACCGATCGTCGGCGCGGCCACCGCGGCGGCCACCGCGGCCGCCGGGGTGTCCGGCACGTTCGTCAGGCACTGGTACGACCGGCTCAACAAGACCAACACGGACACCGGGCACGGCGACGCGATCAAGATCCGCGCGCACGAACAGGCCCTTGCGCGCAAGAGACTTCTCGATCCGTTGCTCGCCAGGATGCGTGGGGTTCCGGCCGACCGGCTCCCCCGGGTCGACGAGCCCGCGCCGCGGCTCGACAACCCGCCGACACACCTGCCCTACTGGCAGCGGTTCATCGGCCGCGGTCTGCCCGCGATCCTCGGTGCCGGCGCGGCGACCACGCTCGTGCCGGCCGGGTTGCCCGGTTGGGTCGTGCTCGCACACTGGGGTGTCGCCGGGGTCACCGCCGGGCTCGGGCCCATCGTGGAGAAGTACTTCCGCACCAGCCTCATCGCGCGGGAATGGGCGTTGCTCGACAACGTCGGACGGCAGCAGGACGCGACCGCCGCCGCGTTCGACCGGTTGTTCGTCGCGCAGCTCAACGCGCTCTACGACCGGATCGAGAACCTGACCGGGGCCAGCCCGACCGGCACCGTCACCACCTCCGACAACGTGCCGGAGCATCCGGTCGGCAGCACGACCCCGTTGCACTACGGCGCGGAGCAGGCGGCCGGCAACCTCACCAACCTCGCGCGTGCCGCCGCCGACGCGGCCAAGGCGTTCTTCGCGGACCACGCGGCCGACGTCGCCGCCAACGCCCTGAAGACCGGTGGGTTGCGGGTGGCGGTCGGCACGCTCGTCAACGCGTTCCTCGACCGGAACTTCGTGACCAACGAGTACAAGGAGATCGTCTCCCAGGTCCACCACGACTTCGGCAACAAGATGGCCGAGCAGGTCGCGCTGGAACAGCGGATCCTCACCGAGATGCTGGCTGACCTCACCGCGCGGGTCGACCTCGCCGAGGCGGCCGTGCACCGGGTCGACGCCACGCTCGCCAGCCGGGTCGCGGACCTGCTGGCCGACGCCCCGCCCGCGCCCGTGCCCGCCGACCCGGCGGACCGGCCGCGCGGCTACCAGCGGTTCCGGGCCTTCCTGAAGCTGCACGTCGAACAGGTCGTCGTGATGGAGACCGCGGCGGCCGGCGCGGTCGTCGCGTTCAACCAGGACCCGGTGGTGCTGGGCATCCTCGGTGCGGTGGCGGCGGGGGTCCTGGCCACCTTCCCGGCGCGGTACCTGTTCCGGCAGCGCGGGCAGTGGGCCGTGGACGAGACGATCCACGCCGACCGGGCCAAGGAGCGGCCCGTCGAACGGGCACAGGCCGCGGCGGCCCGGAAGTTCGCCGTCGAGCAGGTGGCACCGGTGATCGACGCGGCCGTCGCCGGCCGGCCCGCACCGCACAGCGCGCCGCCCAAACCCGAGCTGTCCAGGGACATCGACGCACGCATCCGGTACGAGCGGGCGCTGCTCGCCCACGAGCCGAGGCCGTGGTCGACGACCAACGCCCGGCTGGTCGCGCTGGACCGGCTGACGCGGATCGCCGGACGGGTGCGGGCGTTCGACGCGCACGCGCGGGCAACCGGCGACACCCGGGCGCTGGACCACGCCCGCGAGGAGCTGCGGAAGGTCTGGGACGCCTACCAGAAGCTGAAGAACGACGGCACTCCCATGCCGCCGGACTACGAGATCCTGAAGCCGGAAGGCATGCGCGGCGGCCGGCCGGGCACGCGACCGGCCGAGGACCTCCGGTCCTACCTGGACGACAGCATGGTCACACCGGCCGGCCGCGCGTTCTACCCGCCGGGCGAGGTGCCGGACACCGCGCACGCGCTGCCGAGGGAGCACGGCCGGTACACCCTCGACCTGCACGGCGGCCCGGACTTCGTCCGCATCGGCGCGGACCGGCTGACCGCCGACGACCTCGCGGCACTCGTCGAGGCCGACCCCAACTGGCACGGCGAGCCGATCCGGCTGCTCGCCTGCGAGACCGGGCAGAAGGCCGACGGGTTCGCCCAGCGGCTCGCCGACCGGCTCGGCGTCACGGTGCACGCGCCGACGGAGATGGTGGGCATCGACCCCGACGGCAACGTGTACGTCGCCTCGTTGACGGTGAACGAGGCAGGCATGCGGGTCCCCGGGCCGCCGGGCCGGATGCGAGCGTTCGAGCCCACGGTCCGGCCCGACCCGTTGCCGACCGTGCACCACGCCATGTACTGGCCGGACCGTCCCGAGGTGAGGATCGGCGACGTGCTGGCCGTGCCGCCCGCCGAGCGGCTCGGCGAGCTGACGCGGATGCTGGACGGCCCGACCGTCTACACGGGCGCCGAGCGGCTGTGGCCGGACGAGCTGGCGGACGCCGTTACGGCACGCGGCGACTGGCGGGGCGGTCCCACGCGCCTGCAGGTCCGCGACGGGCACGTCGACCCGGAGTTCGTGCAGCGGCTGGCCGACCTGCTCGGTCAGCCGGTCGTCGTCCCGGCGAAGGCGGTGTCCGGCGAGTTCCCGACGCTGTCGTCGGGCACGATCGAGGTGTACAACGAGCCGGCGTCGGCGGGGGTGCCGCCGGGCTGCCGGGTCTACGAGCCGAGGAGCGTCTCGGTGGGGAAGGGATCGCCGTGAGGGTCGCCAGGCTGTTCGACGGGCGGGACGCGCGTGGCGAGTGGACGTTCGCACCGGACCGGGCACGGGTCGACGACCCGGCGGAGCGGGCCCGCATCGCCGGCTTTCTTCGCGGTGGCAAGGTGATCCTGCACGTGCCGGGGTCCGATGTGGACCTTCTCGAGCCGGCGAACGGCAAGGTGGTGCCGGTGTCGACGCACACCGACGGCACCTGGATCTGGGGCGCCGGGCTGCGGTACTACGTGGAGGTGCACGGGATCGCGCCGGAACCGGACCTGCTCGCGCACATCGCCGCGCACGAGTACGTCGCGCCCCGGCCAGGGGAGCCGGCCTGGCGGGCCGCGCTCGACCAGCTGCGGCGCTAGAAGAGGCCCCGCACGCTCAGCGCCGCTCTCAGGCGGGCGGGCCACGGCCGGCGGGACAGGCCACGGCGCACCTCCCGGACGGCCGACCATGCCTCGTCGACCGTCGTCGGGGCCGGGCCGGTGCGGGACCACAGTGCCACGTCGACCGTTCTGGCCAGGCTGTGCAGGCCCGTCACCACCGAACGGTCGACGTGTCGAGTGGCCGCGCCGGCCAGGTCGCGCACGGTCATGCCTGCCGTGTAAGGGATTCCGTGGGCACGCAAGCGGTCCCGTGCCTCCGCCCACGCACCGACCACGGCTCGCGCGCCCGGCCGGCGGCGCCTGAGCCGGCCGCGGCCGAACCGGGCCAGCGGCACGCCGAGCACCCAGATGACAACCAGCGCGGCGAATCCGGTCAGTACCTCCGCGACCGGCAGGGCGAACCCGTCGCCGCCGCCGGCGTTCTCGTCGGCCGCGGCGTCCGTTCGCAGCTCCGGGTCACGCAGCTTCTCCGGCGGCGGCAGGTTCTCGCGGGCCTGGGCGGTCACCTCGGCCAGCCCCTTGGGCCTCACCCCGGAACCACTCGGTGTGCCGGCCGGGTCGAGCGGCACCCAGCCGACGCCTTCGACCGCGACCTCCGGCCACGCCAGGACGTCGCCGCTGTGCACGACGACGTCGTCGCCCGCGCCACTCGCCCGGTAGCCGACGGCGATGCGGGCCGGCAGGCCGATCTTGCGGGCCAGCACGACGTAGGCCGCCGCGAACTGCTCGGTGGTGCCGCGTCTCGTGTCGAGCAGGAACGTCCGCAGCTGGGGCCAGCCGCTGCCGCTCGGCAGGTCGGCGCCGGTCGCGAGGGTGTAGTGCTCCCGCAGGTAACGCTCCAACACCAGCGCCGTCTGGAACGCCGGCCTGGTGTCCTGCACGGCTTTTCCTGCCAGCTCGGCGATTCCGTCGGGCATGTGGCCGAGGTCGCCGAAGCCGGTGCGCGCGGTCGGGTCGATGCCGGCGCCGCCGAGGACGTCGGCGCGGACGGTCGGCTCCCACCAGGACAGGTCGTAGCTCACCGGGCCGTGGCCCGGGGCGAGCAGCGTGCCGGAGATCTCGTCGACCAGCGGCGCGAGGCCGGACACCGACGCCGGCATCGCCTGGCTGGGCAGCCACGGGCCCGCGGCGTCGGCGTACTCGATGTGTGCGGAGTGTTCGGTGGTCGGGACGGTCACGGCCGGCGCGCTCGGCAGCGCGGTGCCGAAACGGCGGGGCCGCACGCTGGGCGTCCAGGTGACGCCGTCGAACTGGTCGAGCACGACGAGCCGCCAGCGGTCGACCGGGGCGTCGGTGGAGTAGGTGAGCACCGCGTCCTCGGGGGCCAGCAGGTGCTCGGTCAGCTCGTCGAGCGGGCTCGCGACGCGCTCGGGTGGGAGGGGAGCGAACTGCTTGTCCCGCAAGGAGTACGCGGACCGGCCGGTCGGATCGACGGCCACGCCGAGCAGTGCGCCGCCGACGCTCAGCACGAGGGTCGGCACGACGAGCAGGAGCGCGAGCCGCCGCCTCGGCCGGGCGACCCGCTCCTCGTCGGCGCTCGATGAGAGGAGCACCGCCGCCACGGCCGCGAAGCCGAACGCGGCGAGCATCGCGGTGAGACCGGTGAGCGCGACGTACGCCTGGCTGAGCGCGAGGACGGCGAGGCCGGGGAGCAGTGCGACGAGCGGCCTGCGCAGTCGGGCGAGCAACTCCACGGCGAGGGCGGTGGCGGCGAGCGCGGCGAGGGGGACGAAGAGCAGCAGCTCGGGGTCGGCGCGCGCGGGCCAGGTGGACTGGAGGGTGAGCTGCCAGGAGTCGGTGAGACCGGCGGCGAGTGCGCTGACCGTGCCCGCGGTGGGGAGGCCGGTCGCGGTGGTGGGGAACAGGAGCGCCTCGACGATCGCGAGGAGGCCGACCAGGAGCGTGAGGAGGGCGCGCCACGGGACGAGCGCGGGCCAGTGCCGGCATGCTTCCGCGACGGCGAACCCGCTGACGACGATCAGAGCGAGCGGGAGGAGGAGCGGCGCGATCCCGAAGACGGGCGAGAAGAGGAGCGCGGGCCCGGCGGAGGCGAGCAGAGCGGCGACGAGCGCGGCACGGGAGATCATCGGGCGGCCTCCCCGCCGCGGAGTCTGATGCCGCGCGGGGCATTCTCGCGGCACGCGGACCACGCCACGAGCACCCTCGCCACATCGGGCGCCCCGAAGGACCCCTTCACGACGCTGGTTATCGCGAGGGACATCGCCGCGCCGGGCACCCCGAAAGGCACCCTCACGACGCCGGGTATCACAAGTGGCACCCTCCCGATGCCCGGCGCGGGCAGGGCATCGCCGTGGGCCGGGGGGATGCGGGCCGGGGTCATGAGGTCACCGCCACGTTCCAGCGGCGGGTGCCGCCGCGGGCGTTGGGGGCCCTGATCACCCGCACGCCCGGCACGCTGATCTCCACGCCCGTCCGGGCACCGCCGGCCAGGGTGATCACCATCAACGACGCGTAGTGCGGGCGCAGGGCGGCCACCGTCGTCAGGTCCTCGTGGTACGCGCTTGCCAGTACCACCACCAGCGAACCGCCGCGGTCGGCCGTTCTCGTCAGCGGGACCGGGACCAGCGGGGCGGCGCCCGCCGACAGCCGCAGCTCGCTCAGTTCGTCCAGCACCTGGCGCACCGCCGTCTGTCCGCCGCGTAGCTTCAGGTCGGTGCCGGCCGCGACCAGACGGCACCGGTAGCCCGCCACCGCTGCCGCGTTCATCAGCGACGCGGTCAGCTCCACCGCCTCCTCGAACACCGGCGGTGGCAACAGGTCCGCGCGGGTGTCCAGCAGCGCGGTGAACCGAGGCTGGTTCGGGTCGACGTAGTCGCGGACCATCAGGCGGCCGGTTCTCGCCGTCGCCTTCCAGTGGAGGTGGCGGACCTCGTCGCCGGGGACGTACTCGCGGACGTCACGCAGGTCCAGGGAGCCCTGCGGGGAGTCGTCGCTGGTGCGGCCCTCGTGGTGGTGGCGCGGGTGGCCGGCGACCAGCGCGTGGACCGGGTAGGTCCTCGGGTGCACCCACATGATCGTCGTGTCGCCGGTGGTCAGGCGGCTCCTGCCCAGACCGAGGGGGTCGACGCGTTCCAGGGTCAGCGGGCCAACCTGGATGCGGCCGCGGCGGGAGGTCGGCAGCTCGTAGTGGTAGATCGCGTCCGCGCCGGGTGCCAGGGGGCGGACCGCCACGGCGTGGAAACCGCCGTCGACGCGGTCGCCCGCGGTGAAACCGCCGTGGCGGCGGGGGCTGTCGTTGTGCACACGTAATCGCGCGAACGCGGGTCTGCCCCGCTGGACGCGGTCGGGATAGACCTCACGGGTCACCACCACGCGTGGCCTGCGCGCTGTGACCACGAGTGCCGCGGCGACCGCGCCGACGCCCGCGCCGCCCAGTGCCCGCAGCACGGGGAAGCCGACCCACGCGCCACAGACGTACGCGGCCACCGCCGCCACCAGTACCGCCCAGCCACGGCGGGTGAGCCGGGGCATTACGCGACGGACGAGCCGACCGCGGGTGCCGGGATCGCGGCCAGCACCTCGTCGACGACGTCGCTTGTGGCGCGCTGGTTCAGCTCCGCGTCGGAGGTGAGGATCAGGCGGTGTTCCAGCACCGGCTTCGCCACCTCCTTGATGTCGTCCGGGGTGACGAAGTCACGACCATAGGTCGCCGCGACGGCCTGGGCGGCGCGCACCAGCGCGATGCTGCCGCGTGGGCTCGCGCCGTACCGGAGCGCGACGTGCGTGCGGGTCGCGGCCGTGAGCCGGGCCGCGTACTCGACGACGGCCGGGTCGATGTGCGCGGCCCGCACGTCCTCGACGGCCTGCCGCAGCGTGTCCAGGTCGACCACCGGCGACAGCTCGTCCGGGCCGACGCCAGCGCAGTCGCTCATGATCACCAGGACCTCGGCCTCGAGGTTCGGGTAGCCGACCGACAGCCGCATCAGGAACCGGTCCAGCTGGGCCTCGGGCAGCCGGTAGGTGCCCTCCATCTCGATCGGGTTCTGCGTCGCCATCACGAGGAATGGCCTCGGCACCTCGTGCCGGACGGAGTCGACCGTGACCGTGCGCTCGGACATCACCTCCAGCAGCGCCGACTGCGTCTTCGGCGTGCCGCGGTTGATCTCGTCGGCCAGCACGATGTTGGCGAAGATGCCACCCGGCCGGAACTCGAACGTCTCGGTGCCCTGCCGGTAGATCTGCACCCCGGTGACGTCGCCGGGCAGCAGGTCCGGGGTGAACTGGATGCGGCTGTAGCTGCCGCCGATGCTGCGCGCGAGGCAGCGGGCCAGGGTCGTCTTGCCGAGACCCGGCACGTCCTCGATCAGCAGGTGTCCCTCGGCGAGCAGGCCGGCGACCGCGAGCCGGACCACCTGTGGCTTCCCCCGGATCACGCCCTGCACGTTCGCCGCGATCAGCTCGTACACCTGACCGGCGGTGGGGTGACTCACCCGGCCTCCCAGACAAGATCGTTCGAACGGGTGTCCACGCCGTCGGGATCGGTGACGACGATCCACACGTTGTGGCCGACACCGTAGTAGGCGAACTGGTCCTCCACCAGGTGCCCGTTAGCGTCGGTCCGGTAGTCGCCGCCCGTGTTGCTGTAGCTGGGGTCGTCCGAGAACGGCTGCAGGTGATAGGTCGTGTTGGGGCGCATGTTGTTCAGCACGACGTGCATCCACGCGCAGGAGTCGTGACCCGCGCACCACTCCTGGGTGGCCGGACCGCGGGACAGGGTCACCGTGCCGCCGCTGACCGCCTTGGTCGTCGTGGCGACCTGGCCGACGAGCTGCTGCCCGTCCGGGGTGGTGGTGACGGTCCGGACGGTGAACGTCAGCGTGGCGGTCGTCGAGGGGTCGATGTCGAACCCGGCGGCGGGCCCGGTGACCGTGACGTCCGGCGCGCCGGACATGGTCGCGACGTAGTGGGTGAACGTGCCGGTGCCCATGTCGGCGGGGGCGTCCCAGTCGAAGAGCGCGCGGTTGCCGTTGAGCAGGACCTGCAGCCCGGTCGCCGCACCCGCCGGCCGGGCCGGCGCGGCCGGGGTGACCGGGTTGGCCGCGGCGCCCGGCCCGGTGCCGACGCCGTTGACCGCGGCGACGGTGAAGACGTAGGTGGTGCCGTTGGCGAGGCCGTCGACCACCGAGGTGCGGGCGGCGGCCGAGACGGTGGTCTGGCCGCCGGGCCAGGTGATCCGGTAGCCGGTGACGGCGGACCGGTTGTCCGGGGCGGGTCCCCAGGTGACGGTCGCGGTCGCGTTGCCGGCGGTGGCGTTGACACCGGTCGGCGCGCCCGGCGGGCTCGGCGGCACGGCCGGCGGCTCGTCCTGTTTCTCCGGCCCGTGTTGCTGGGGCTGTTCGGGCTGTTCCGGCCGCTCGGTCCTCGGCGGGTTGGTGGTGCCGGGTTCGGGGGTGTCGCCGGGCTTGGGGGTGATCCGGGCGTCCGGGTCGTGGCTACCCACCGGTGCCTTGCCCGTGCCGGTCCCGTCCTCGATGGGCACGTCGGTGAGCTCACCGTCGGTGTCGACGACCACGACGTGTTCGCCCTCGGCGCCGTCGACGTAGATGCGGTCGTCCTCGCCACGGGTGAGCCGCGGGTCGCCCTGCTCGGCGGGGATCTCCCTGGTCTGCTTGGGTTCGCCCGCGCGGTCGTAGGTGGTCAGCGTGTTGGTGGTGCGGTTGACGACGGCGACGACGTTGCCGGTCGAGACCGGCCCGGCGTACTCACCCGCACCGAGGTCGATGGTGACGGGCGCGGCCCGGTCGATGCCGGCGGTGCCGAGTCCGGCGTCGACAAGATGCATGCGCCGGCCGTCGAGGATGGCGAGCCGCCCGCCGACGTCCGTGCTGGCGAGGCTGGCGTCGTCGTGCGCGTCGATGCCGAGGTCACGCGGCTCGCCGAGGCCGTCGGGCTCGACGACCTGCACGGTGTCCCTGGTGGTGTCGACGAAGACGAGGCGGTCGCTGACGGTGGAGAGTGCGCCGGCGTGGCCCTTGGGGAGCGGGACCGGGCAGGAGACCTGCTTGGCGCCCTTGGCAAGTTGGCAGAGGTGGCCGGCCTTGGTGCGGGGCAGCCAGAGCGTGCCGTCCCGGGTGGCGACCGGAATGCCGACCGGACCGCCGAGGCTGAGGACCGTGTGGTGGTCCCCGAGCCGCACGACCTTGCCCGCGGCGCGGTAGACGAGGTAGGGACCGCCCGCGGTCTCGACACCGACCGGCTGTTCCCTGACGGGTGGGGTGGTCGACTCCTCGACGGAGAGACTCGACCTGCCGAACTCGGTGATCCGCGAGTCGCCGACGACGTAACCGCTGGTGTCGCCCTGGAACACCTGGTCACCCGGTCCGCCGGGAACGCGGGCCTGGGCGTCGACGTCACCGGTGGACCCGTCGACGTGGAAGGCGGACTGCAGGGCGGAGTTGTAGATCCAGTGACCGGGCAGGAGGAACTGAACGGCCGAGACGGGGTTCGCGGCCCCGGTCACCGCCGCGACAACCCCGGCCACACAGGCGATGACGACCGCCACCACGGGCAGACGGCTCCGCACGGACCTGGCGAGTGCCGCCTTGTCAGTCATGGCCACACCGTAAAAGTAGTCGGTTGGCATCGTCCAACGCCGGTCGATGGCAACTTCAGGACACCTACGTTGACCAACTCGTTGTCACGTCAAGGGACTGGGGTCACGGCACGACGGGCAACGCGAGCTCGAAGATCGCGCCGGCGTCGTCCGCGTTGTAGACGGAAAGGGTGCCGCCGTGGGCCCAGGCCACCCAGCGGACGATGGACAGGCCCAGGCCCGACGAGCCGCTCCCCGTGCGGAACCGGTCGAACGCCTCGTCGGCGAAGTCGCCGTCCACGCCCGGGCCGTGGTCGGCCACCGTCACCCTGCCGTTCGCCACGGTGATGTGGACTATCGCCGGCTGGTTGGGTTGGCGTCCGTACCGCAACGCGTTGTCCAGTAGGTTGCCGATCGCCCGCTGGAGCAGCGTCGGGTCGACCATCACCTTGCACGGGGCCGCGGTCAGCGTCACCGACGCGCCGTCCGCTGGGGTCTCCTCGACCACCCCCGCCACCAGCTGGTCCAGCCACACCGGCTGTACCGCCAACCGTTCCACCCCCGCCGCCAGGCGGGCACGCACCAGCAGACCGTCGATGATGCTCCCCATCCGGGAGGCCAGCCGGACCGTTCTCGGCAGCAGGTCGCCGCGTTGGGTCGGGTTGCGCAGCGCCGTTTCGGCCAGTGCGCGCAACGCGGCCACCGGCGTGCGCAGGTCGTGTGCGGTCTCGGCCAGCAACACCTCCTGCTGCTCCAGGGCCGCCACCGCCGGGCGGATCGCGCGAGCCGAGAGCAGATGGCCCGCCAGCGCGAGGCTGCCGATGAGCACCGCCGCGCCGACGACCACCCACAGCACCAGCCGGTTGTGTTCCTGCAGCATCGGTTCCGCGTCGCTCACCGCCACCACCGCGCCCAGGTACCCAGACCGGCCCCGGAACGGCTCCGCCCGCACCCGCACCATCCGGTCGTCCGTGCCGTGCAGGTAGCCGTACAGCTCGTGCCCGGACCGCGCCGCGTCCGCCGCGAGGCCGCGCAGCACCGCACTGTCCATCGGCACGCACCGGCGTTGCGAGTACAGCTCCTTGAACGAACCCGACCCACCCGGCAGCACCGCGAACTGCGGGCACTGCTGGTTGATCTCGTCCTGACCCACCAACGCCGTGACGATCGCGTCGCCGTCGCTGCCGATCAGCCTCGCCACCGTCGACGTCACCCGGGACAGCCGCAGGTCCAGCTCCTTCTCGCCGCTGTCCCGGTCCGCCTGGATCACCAGCCAGGCGAAAACGACCAGCCCCACGGCGTTCATCGCCGTGAACATCACGGTCAGCACCCAGCGCAGGCGACGCAGCCGGTCGGCGGACGAACCCTTCACGGGACGGGACCGTATGCCCCGAGGCGGTAGCCGCGCCCGCGGATCGTGTGAATCAGCTCCGGGCTACCCAGCTTGCGCCGCAGGCGTTTGACCACCACGTCGACCACGTTCGACATCGGGTCGGCGGCCGCGTCCCAACAGTGTTCGATGAGGTCGGTCCGCGAGACCACCTGGTCCGGGCGGATCGCCAGGTACTCCAGGACCGCGAACTCCTTGTCCGACAACGTGAGCAGCACGCCGCCCCGCCGCACCGCCCGCCGCGCGCAGTCGACCTCCAGGTCCGCGTGCCGCAGCACCGACGGACGGCCGTCGCCGCGCCGGCACAGGGTGCGCACCCGCGCGGCCATCTCCGCCACCGAGAACGGCTTGACCAGATAGTCGTCGCCGCCCGCCGCGAAACCCGCCACCCGGTCGGCGATCGAGTCGCGGGCGGTCAGGAACAGGACCGGGACGCACCAGCCGGCCCGCCGCCGGCGCTGGACGTAGTCGAGCGCGTCGCCGTCGGGGAGCATGCGGTCGAAGACCACGCAGTCGACGGACACCTGCCGCAGCAGGGCGTCGGCGGTCGACAGGTCGGGTGCCTGCGAGACCTCGACGCCGGCCGCGCTCAGCTCGACGGACACCGAGATCCGCAGGTCCTCGTCGTCCTCAACCACCAACACGCGCATGTCATCGAAACCTAATGTGCCGTGGCCGATCGTGATTCCACCAACACGACCGTAGCCATCCACACGCGGCCCGGAACGGCACTGGCCGGAACAGGACGCCAGGAGGAGGTGACCGGTGGACACACCGAACGCGGCCGCACTCGCGCGCCAGCAGGCCACGGCCCGGTCCGCCAGCAGTCCGACCGCCGCGCCGACCAGAGCGGCGCCGCCGCTGCGCGTCGCGGCGGGTGCGGCCCAGGCCGCGGCCCGGCCACTGCCCCGGCGGCTGCCCGAGGTCGACGTCCACACCCGGCCGCTGCTGCTCACGCCACCGGTGCGGCCGGCGAGGACCACGCCGGCCGCACCGGTCACCACCGCCCCGCCCCGCCGGCCGTGGTCACGGCGGCTTCGGGAGTACACCGGGAGACTGTCGGCGGTCCAGGTGCTCTGCTGGCAGGTCGCGGCCATCGGCGTCCTGCTGACCGTGCGCCGGCCGTGGCCCGTGCTCGCCGTCGCGGCCACCGCCGCGACGGCGCTCCTCGCACTGACGAGCGTGCGGGCCGGCGGCCGCTGGCTGTACGAGCTGACCGTGCTCGCCGCCGCCTTCCGCATCCGGCAGCGGCGCACGGAGCTGCCCACGAATGGCGGTACCCCGGCCGCGACCCTCGCGCTCATCGAGTTGCTCCTGCCCGGTTCGACCATCCGGACGGTCGAGACCAGCCAGGGCCCCGCCATGGCGATCAGCCACCGGGGTGGCCTGACCGCGCAGCTGAGGCCACCCACGCTCACCCCGGAGCTGCTGGGCGTCCTCCCCATGCCCGCCGCCCTCCTGCCGACCGCCACCGACCACGTCGTCGGCGTGCAGCTCGTGCTCCACACCGGCATCCGGCCCGACATGCCGCGCCGCCTATGGGTCGCGGTGCACGCCGCCCGCACCGTCGACACCCCGGCCGACGCCGAGCTGACCCTGGCTCTGCGCAACGCACTCCGTCGCGTGCGGCGGGCGCTCGACCGCGCCGGGGTGCCCGCGCAGCCGCTCGCCGAGGAGCCGGCACTGTCCGCGATCGCCGGCCTGGCACACATCACCGGCGGGCGGACGGACGTGCGTGAGGACTGGCGATACTGGCGCACCGGGCCGGTCAGCCAGGCCACGTACCGGCTCACCGGCTGGGACCGGCTCACCGGCACGCAGGCCCGCGGGCTGGTCGACGGCATGCTGGCCGGCGTCCCGGGCGTCGCGTCGACCATCACGCTCACCGCACGCACCGAAGGTCGCGGCGACCCGCGCGGAGGCGCCGCCCTCCGTCTCGCCGCCACCACGGAGGCCGCCGTCGAGACCGCGGCCGGCCACCTGTCCAACCGCCTGGCGCCGGCGGGCATCCGCCTCACCCGGCTCGACGGCACACAGCGCAGCGGTGTCGCCGCGACGCTGCCGATCGGAGTGTCATGACCGTGCTCGCGGAAAACCCTGTGCTGCAAGGACATGCGACCCGGCTTCCGTCGAGCGCGGGGGTCGAGGCGTTGCTGGCGGCCGCGAACCGGGAGGTGCTCGTGATGAGCACGCTGGCCGTGGCGGCGCGGGACCCCATCGGCGGGGTGCGGCGCATCGACCACGAGAACCTGCGGCGCGGCGTCCGGTACCGGGTGATCGTGCCGGACACCGCACGCACCGCCCCCGTCCTCGCGACCCGGCTCGGCACGCTGGCACTGTCCGGTGCGGACACCCGCACGGTCCCGGACGTGCCGACCGACGCGTTGGTGATCGACGGTTCGGTCGTCGTGCTGCCGGTCGACCGCACGGCAGGCGGCCCGGCGCTCAGCACCGCCGTGTTCCGGTTGTCCAGTGTGGTCACCACGACCATGGAGCTGTTCGAGCGCGTGTGGCTGACCGCGGTGCCGATGAGCCCCAACGAGCTGCCCGACGCGGCCGAGCTTTCCGCACGCGAGAAGGAACTGCTGGCACTGCTGTCCTCGGGCAGCACCGACGAGTCCGCCGCGGCGCGGCTCGGCGTCTCCGTCCGGACCGTGCGGCGGATGGTCGCCGACATCATGAACCGGCTCGGCGCGCGCAGCCGTTTCCAGGCCGGGGCCAAGGCCGCCGACCGAGGCTGGCTGATCGAGCGGGCGGGGTGGTCATGACCACGGCCACCTCGCGGACCCTGCTGGTGGCGCCCGGCCGGCAAGGCGCCTACCCGACCATCGGCGACGCCCTCGGCAACGCGCCGGACGGCGGGGTCGTCGCCGTCGCCGCCGGCACCTACCTGGAGACGTTCGAACTGGCGGGCCGCCGGCTCACTATCCGCGCGCACGAGGGCGGCGAGGTGATCCTCGACGGCACCGGCGGCGACTGGCCGGTGCTCGATGCCCGCGGCGGCGCACTGACACTGCACGGCCTCACCCTCAGGGCCGGCGCGGCCGCCGTGCGGGCCGAGGACGTCGAGCTGACACTCGAACGCTGCACGCTCTCCGCCACGCGGGGCCCCGGCCTCGCGGTACGGGGCTGCCGGCGGTTCACCGTCAACCGGTGCACGGTGGACGGCGCCGAGCAGGGCATCGTCGTGGAGAGCTCGTCCGGGCGCATCGAGGAGACGAACGTGCGGAACGTGACGGGGGACGGCGTCGTGATCGGGCTCGGCGCGGACCCGGAGCTACGCAACTGCACGGTCGCCGACTGCGGCCAGCGCGGCATCTACGTCTACCAGTACGCGCGGCCGGTCATCGAGACCTGCGACGTGGCGCGGACCGGGCACGAGGGGGTCGCGGTCGCCCAGCAGAGCCGGCCCGAGGTGCGCAGGTGCAAGGTCCACGACGTCGGCGGCGTCGGCATCTCGTTCGCCGCCGGCTGCGCCGGCACCATCGACGAGTGCCATGTGGACAACGCCGCGCCGCCCGGCATCCTCGTCGCCGCGGGCGCCACGCCGACCGTGACCGAGCCGGCCAGGCGGGCGGTGTCCAGCGGGGACGCCGGCGTCGACGACCTGCTCGCCGACCTCGACGCCATGGTCGGGCTCCCGGGCGTGAAGTCCGAGGTGCACGCGGTCGTCGACGAGATCCAGGTCAACGAGTGGCGCAGGCGCGCGGGCCTGTCCGTCGGCACGGTGAGCCACCACCTGATCTTCGCGGGCGCACCGGGCACCGGTAAGACCACGGTGGCCCGCACGTACGGCAGGCTGCTCAAGTCCCTCGGCGTGCTGTCGAAGGGGCAGTTCCGCGAGGTGTCCCGGCGCGACCTCGTCGGCCAGTACATCGGCCACACCGCGGAGAAGACGTCCGTGGTGTTCGAGGAGTCGCTCGGCGGCGTGCTGTTCATCGACGAGGCGTACACGCTGTCCCGCCAGTCCGGCACCGGCGGCGACTTCGGCCAGGAGGCCATCGACACGATGGTGAAGCTGATGGAGGACCACCGCGACGAGGTGGCGGTGATCGTCGCCGGATACACCGACGAGATGCGGAGCTTCCTCGACGTCAACCCCGGCCTCGCGTCCCGGTTCTCCAAGACGATCGAGTTCGAGAACTACTCGGCCGACGACCTCGTGCAGATCATCGCCCGCATGGTGACCGGCGGCGACTACCAGCTGGACGAGAACGCGACGCCGCTGCTGTGGGAGTACTTCGACCGCATCGCGAAGGACCCGAACTTCGGCAACGCCCGCGACGCCCGGCGGCTGTTCGAGGGCATGCGGAAGGTCCAGTCGCAACGCCTCCGGCTGCTCGGCCGGATGCCCGAGCTGACCGAGCTGCGCACGCTCACGGCCGAGGATGTCCTGGCGGTCACGAACCAGGGCCACCTGGGCCAACGGTTGGCGCGGGAGAACCGGGAGGTGACCCGCAACAACTAGTACCTTCTGCCCCGTGCGGGTACTGGTGGTCGAGGACGACGAGAACCTCCGTGTCGCGATCGCCGGCTCGCTGCGTGGCGCGGGGTTCGCCGTCGACGCGGTGGGTGACCTGCCCGGCGCGGACGAGGCGCTGTCGGTGAACTCCTACGACTGCGCGGTGTTCGACCGGATGCTGCCGTCCGGGGACGCGCTCCGCTACGTCCAGGCCCGCCGGCCCGCGGTGCCCGTGCTGTTCCTGACCGCCCGCGACGCCGTGGCCGACCGCATCGCGGGGCTCGACGCCGGCGACGACTACCTCGTGAAGCCCTTCGCCGTCGAGGAGCTGGCGGCCCGCGTGCGGCGGCTGTGCCGGCGCGGCAGGGGCAGTGCCGGTGGCCCGCCGGTGCTGCGCTGCGGCGACCTGGAGGTGGACAGCGGGCGGCACGAGGTGCGGCGCGCGGGGGTACTGCTCACGTTGACGGTCAAGGAGTTCGACGTGCTCAGGGAGCTGGTGGCCCGGCAGAGCCAGCCGGTGGGGCGGACGGAGCTGATCGGCGAGGTATGGGACCCGCTGGTCGATCCCGCGTCGAACGTCCTGGATGTCGTGATCACGCAGTTGCGCAGAAAACTTCGGAACCCTCCGATGATCCACACCGTACGTGGATACGGATACCGCATCGAACCCGCGTGACGACGGCTAGCCTTGGTCGCACACTGAGATTCCCTCGGGGGGAATGACATGCGTCGTGTACTGCTCGCCGTCCTCGGCCTGTTGCTGCTGGCCGGGTGCAGCTCGAAGGTCGCCGGCCGGCCGGTCGCCGCCGCGTCCCCCGACCAGGACCTCAAGCTCGTCCGGACGTACTTCAAGGACCTGAACGAGGCCGCCGACGAGGGCCCGGACGAGCAGCGGGAGTTCCTCCTGCACAGCCAGCACCCGGACTTCGCCGACGACCTGTGTGATCTCGGCGACCTCACGCTGACAATCGACCCGGCCCTGTCGACCCTGCGGGCGGACCCGGACTGGGTGCCGCCAGGCGCGGGCCGCAACGCCACACACCCGCGCGGCAAGGTCTACGTCCTCGGTGTGTCGGTCGCGATCCGGCAGGACGGAGCGTTGCTCGGTCAGCAGATCGGGTCGGAGCGAGTGGTCATCCTGGACGGGAAGGTGTACGGGTTCGCGCCCTGCCCGACCGGCGAGTGACGGAACGTGATATTCACGCGCCCCCGTACACCGGTAGAGGGAAATCCGAACCAGCTCGCCCCAACGTCTCAAGCCGGCCATCCCCCGCGACGACAAGTCGTACGTAGGGAGGTGAGCTCGATGGCCGTACTTGATCAAGGCGTCGCCGGTTGGCGTGGTGACCACCACATCGGCGAGCCGACGGTGCCGATCCAGCACCTGACCCGCCGTCAGGTCGAGCTGGAGGAGGCCAGCCTCGTCGAGCTGCACCAGTCCATCGCCTCACTGCTGGCGTCGCGCGGCGAGTGGCGGCAGGCGTACGAGCACCTGCGGCACGCGTTGGACCTGGCGACGGCGGAGAAGACCCCGCACGTGCCCGAGCAGTTCCGTCAGGAGGTCGCGCGCCTGCGGCGTGAGCACGCGGAGGCCCGCGAGCAGAGCATCCGCGACTCGCTGACCGCGAGCTACAACCGCCGCTACCTGGACCAACGCCTGCTCCAGTCCGGGCACGGCGAGTTCGCCGTCGCCCTCGTCGACCTCGACTGGTTCAAGCGCGTCAACGACACGTTCGGACACCTCGTCGGCGACCGGGTGCTCCAGAAGGTGGTCGAGCTGCTGCTGGTGGGGTTGCCGGAGAACGCGTTCTGCGCGCGGTACGGCGGCGAGGAGTTCGTACTCATGCTGCCGGGCCTTGAGCCCATGGCGGCGTGGGCGGTGGCCGAGGCGGCGAGGGTGCGGGTCGAGCAGTTCCCGTGGACCACGGTCGTCCGCGGCCTGCAGGTGACCGTCAGCATCGGCGTGGCACACGCCTCCAGCACCGGCGGGCTCACGAGCCCTGAGCAGCGGCTTCGCCTCGCTGACGCGTTGCTGTACACGGCCAAGCAGTCGGGCCGGAACTCCGTCGCCTACCGTGTGGGCGGGCAGGTCCGCCTGTCCGGCACCGCGGCGCAACGAGGCCATCGGGGTTAGTTCGCGGTCACCCCTGACCGCCCCTTGCGTCGGTTCGATAACATTTGAGGCTACGGTGGGCGCTACCCCGATCGGCCTAGGCGGTTGGGACCACTTGCCCACCGGTAGTCAGCAAATTTGGCTTGGCAGTCGTCTTGGGTGCCATCCGTACGTACTATCTGGGCCGACGAGCACACACCGGGTTTGCAACCAACCCAGGGTGTGCAACGTCTTGGTAACGGAACCGCCACGGTGGTGGCCCTACTGACGAGAGGAGTCCGGGTGCCCGACGACGAACGCCTCGACGGCACCCGCGACCCCCACGAGTACGGCAGACGCCACCGGCGCGAGGAGGCGCCCCCGCCACCGGAGCCCCAGCAGCCCAGGCGGCGCCGCAGGTCGGTCGAGTCCGGCGGCGTGAGCGTCGCGGACCTGGTCCAGCGGCACACGGGCTCCCGGCCGGATCTCACCCCGGTGAACCCCGAGCAGCTGCGGCAGAACGGCGTGGCGACGCCCGGCCGCCGGGCCAGGCAGGACGAGCCGCAGGGCAGACCGGCCCCGGCGCCCCGCCCGATCGCGTCACCACTCGACGGGGGTGCCGGGTTCCCGCCCGACCGGACCTCCCCACCACGTCCCCCCCAGCCGCAGGAGAACTTCCCCCGCGACGAGGCCGCCGTCAGGCGCCCCGGCGGCAACTCCTCCTTCTTCACCATCCCGAGCGACGCGGTCCGCGACTCGTTCTCCTCGGAGCCCGGCGAGCCGCCGCCGGACGACAACGGCTTCCCGACGGACTTCCCGGTCGACGACGGCCCGTCCTACCGCCCACGCAACGTCGGCGAGGGGTCCGGCCCACGCAACGGCCTTCCCCCGGACGCCGGCGCGCCGCGGCGCAAGAGCGCCCGCCGGCCCCGCCCGGCCGCCGGCCCCGCGACGACCTTCGACGGGTTCGGCTCCGACGCACCCAACGGCTTCCCACCCGAGCCCGAGGCAGGCCGCCACAACGGCATGCGCCGGGCAGGCGAGGCGTCGGCCCACTACCCCGTGCCAGGCGCCGACCCGCGCCGGGCGGGTGAGACGTCCGGGCCCCGCCGCCGCGGGATGCAGGAGGCCTTCGGCCCCGAGTCACGCCGCAACGCCGCCCGCCGCGCGGGCGAGGCGTCGGCCCACTATCCCGTCCCGGGCACGGACGCCGCCCCGGGCTTCCCACCGGACCCGGAGCCGTCCCGCCGCAACGGCAGGCGCCGGGCCGGCGAGGCGTCGGCGCCACGCATGATGCCGGGCACGGACGCGCCCAACGGCTTCCCGCCCGACCCCGAGGCACCCCGCCACAACGGCATGCACCGCGCGGGTGAGGCCCAGCACGAGGCCTCGAACGGCTTCCCGCCCGACCCGGAGGCACCGCGCCGCAACGGCGGCCGCCGCGTGGGTGAGGCGTCCGCGCCCCGCATCATCCCGGCCCCCGACGCACCCAACGGCTTCCCGCCGGACGGGTTCGGCCCGGACCCCGAGGCGTCCCGCCGCAACGGCGGCCGCCGCGGGGAGGCACCCGCCCACCACGGCATCCCGGGCACCGACGCGCCGAACGGCTTCGACGGGTTCGCGACCGACCCGGAACGCTCCCGCCGCAACGGCGCCCGGCGGGCCGGCGACCCCGCAGGCCACCGCGGCCTCCCCGAGCCACCCAACGGGTTCCCGCCGGACGACGCCCGCAACGGCATGCGCCGGGCCGGCGAGGCGTCCAGTCACCTCCCGATCCCGGGTGGTGACGTGCAGAACGGCTTCCCGCCGGACGGTGCGGCCCCGCGGCGCAAGGGTGGCCGGCGGGCCGACGGCTTCCCCCAGGACGGTTTCGAGGCCGAGCCGCCGCGCGGCCGCCGGGGCGAGAGCTCCGGTCCCTTCCCGGGCCCGAGCTTCCCGCCGGACCCCGAGGCGCCCCGGCCGAGCCCTCGCCGCGTGGGCGAGGCCTCCACACACTTCGGCGCCCCCGGCCGTGAGGCACCCCTCAACGGCCGGCCGGGTGACGGCGGCTTCCCGCCGGAGCCAGGTCAGTCGTCCGGCCCCAGGGACGCGCTGGGCAGGCCGGAAGGCGCCGCGCGCCGCCGTGCCGCCCGGGCGGCGACCATGCAGTCCGGGCTGGACCAGCGGTCCGGCCCGTTCCCCGCCGACTCGCCGCCCCAACCGGGTCAGGGCTCCGGGCTGTTCCCCGTCGACGACTTCCGCCGGCCGGGTGACGAGCCGTCCGAGCCGCGGAGCGCCTCCGTCACCGACGCCCCCGACCCACGGCCACGCCGCGCGGCCGGAGTGCCGCCGGTACCGCCGCCTCCGCCGCCGATGGGCGACGACGACCTCGTCACGATGACCACCGAGATGGAGGCCATCGACGGCGGCAACGAGGAGCTCCAGAAGCGGCGCACCATCGACCACACCCTCGCCCGCTTCTCCGCGGTCCACGACGAGATCAAGGCCGAGGAGCGTGAGAAGAAGGCCAAGCGCCGCAAGCTCCGCCCCTGGGAGCGCGACGACGAGATGGACCGTCTCGACGAGCTCGAGGCGCAGCAGTCCATGGCCGTCGCGATCCCCAACCTCGAGCCCAAGGAAGAAGAGGACGAGCAGCAGGCGAAGAAGAAGCGCCGCTGGCGCAAGGGCAAGAACGCCGGCAAGGCGTTCTCGGTCTTCGTCGCCGGGCTGATCTTCCTGTCGACAGCCGTGGCCTGGGGCTTCAAGTCCTACATCGAGAACAGCTCGCAGCAGGTCGACGCGCTCGACCCGGACTCGGACTCCATCAAGGACGCCGCCGCGCAGCTCGGGGACGAGAACTTCTTACTGGTCGGGTCCGACACCAGAGCCGGCGCGACCGCCGAGGACGGGGTCGGATCCGAGGACTCGGTCCAAGGCGCCAGGTCGGACACCGTGATGATCGCCCACGTACCAAAAAATCGAGAACGCGTGGTGGTCGTCTCTTTTCCCCGTGACCTCGAGGTAAGCCGGCCGGCCTGCGAGGGATGGGATCCAAAGACCGGAAACTACACAGGCCAGCAGCACCCCGAGGAGAATCGGGTCAAGCTCAACACCGCCTACATGGTGGGCGGCCCGAAGTGTGTGACCAAGCTGGTGCAGAACATCTCGGGGCTCGCCATCAACCACTTCGTCGGCATCGACTTCCACGGCTTCAAGGACATGGTCGACGCCGTGCAGGGCGTCGAGGTGTGCGTCGAGCGGCCGATGAAGGACAAGGAGCTGGGCTTGGTCGTGCCCGAGGCCGGGAAGAACGTGAAGCTCACCGGTGACCAGGCGCTGAACTTCGTGCGTGCCCGCAAGGTCGAGGGCGACCCGACCGCCGACTACGGCCGCATCATCCGCCAGCAGCGGTTCCTGTCCTCGTTGCTGCGCAAGGCGATGTCGTCCGAGGTGCTGCTGAACCCCAGCAAGCTCACGAACTTCGTGAAGGCGTTCGCGAAGGCCACGTTCGGCGACAACATCGGCGTCGACCAGCTGTTCACCCTCGGTGAGTCGATGCAGGGCGTCGGCGCGGGCCGGGTCACGTTCATCACCCTCCCGACCACCGGCTACGAGAACGAGCGCCACAACGAGGACCTGCGGACCGACGACGCCGACGCGCTGTTCGAAGCGGTTCGACAGGACGTCCCGCTGCCCGGCGAGGCGCCGAAGAAGGACGACGCGCCGGCGAAGAACAAGAAGCAGAGCCAGACGCAGGTGCAGTCCGGCCTGATGCAGCAGAAGCAGCAACAGCCGCAGGGCGGCGGCCCCGTCGATCCGAGCACCGTCAAGATCCAGGTGCTCAACGGCGGCAACGGAACCGACGGCATCGCCGGCGACACCGGCGACGACCTGGCCGAGTTCGGCTTCCAGGTCGTGCGGGTCGGCGCGACGGACCCGACGGACCGGACGGTCATCCGGTACAGCAAGTCCCGTGCCGCCCAGGCGCAGACGCTCAAGGCGGCCGTGCCCGGCGCGACGCTCGTCGAGGACCCGTCCGCGGGCGGCGCGATCCTGCTCGTGCTCGGCCCCGACTTCGACGGCAAGGTCCAGTCGCCGACCACGGGCGGATCGCCCGTCGACGTGCCGGAGAACCTGTCGACGGTCAACGCCAGCGACGTCTCGTGTGCGTAGGGTGGGCCCGGCACCGATTCGTGGCGGTGGGTTCACCTGGGATTCATCCGAGGATGCGGTTGCGGTGCGTACGCGGCCGTAGGCTGTCGCCATGCGTGAGGCCTACCAAGTCGAACTCGGGGAGCTAGCCGAAGAGCTGGCCAACATGTGTGCCATGTCGGCGACCGCCATGGAGCTCGCCACCAGGTCGTTGCTGGACGCCGACCTCGGTCTTGCCGAACAGGTCATCGGCGACGACGCGAAGATCGACGACGCCCGTTCGTCGTGCGAGGAACACGCGTACGCGCTCCTGGCGCTGCAGGCCCCGGTCGCGACGGACCTCCGCACGGTCCTCGCCGCCATCCACGCGGCGGAGAGCCTGGAACGCATGGGCGACCTCGCGCTGCACGTGGCCAAGGCCGCGCGCCGCCGCCACCCGAACCCGGTCCTTCCCGAGCAGGTGCGGCCGTACTTCAGCGAGATGGGCCGCGTCGCCGTCGAGCTGGCGCACGAGGCCGAGAACGTCATCCGCAACCAGGACGTCGAGAAGGCCCGCTCCCTCGAGGAGGCCGACGACGAGATGGACGACCTGCACCGCCATCTGTTCTCGGTGATCATGGACAAGGACTGGGAGTTCGGCGTCGCCTCCGCGGTGGACGTGACCCTGCTGGGCCGCTTCTACGAGCGTTACGCGGACCACGCGGTCTCGGTCGCCAAGCGGGTCGTCTTCGTGGTCACCGGCCGCATGCCGGGCTACGGCGAGGACGACGACAACCTCTGAGCCTCACCACTCGTCCCGCGCCGGCACCCCGGCGCGGGGGGCGACCGACTCGATCAGCTCGCCCAGCGGCTGGGTCAGCCGGGCCTGGTCGGCGGGGCTGAACGTGGCACGGGCCTGGCCTTGCTCACCCGGCGGCCTGGCCAGTGCCAGGTAGCGGCCGGCGTCCGTTTCGATCCAGGTCAGATGGCCGGCCTGCCGTTCCCTGCCGGTTCGCCGGTCGCGGCCGGAGACGGTGAAC